>Ga0209671_1009331_pt1 | contig 10292 bp, 11 predicted proteins | sample WorMetHERISLAND2_2_FD_187401 | JGI IMG/M metagenome (GOLD analysis project Ga0209671, IMG submission 187401) | Marine gutless worms symbiont microbial communities from Max Planck institute for Marine Microbiology, Germany - Olavius geniculatus... | ecosystem: Host-associated > Annelida >... | reverse complement strand
AAGGGAAAAGTTTTGATAAGGTTGTAGATCAAAACTCCCCCTATTTTTTATTTCCTCCTTATTTTTCAATCTGCACTTTTAACAAAAAAACTCCCCTCTATTTTACTTCCCATATTTTAACTGGGCAATCTACACCCTTAACAAAACTTTCTCCTTAGAGGGAAAAGAAGGCCAAAATGGAGTGGAAAACTTGAGTCAGAAACTGGGGGACCTCAGCCCAAAACTGGGAGGAAGTTGCGCCCGATTTTGATTCCAGATTTGGGGGATAGAAGCCACTGCGAGTATTGTGACTTGTTTGCTGACATGTTTTTTTTGTCTTCAGTTGCAAGTAACTCATGCTTTGTTTTTTTTCAGCTAGTCCAGCAACACTTCCTTCTAAGCATCAAAGGAACGGTACTCAAAATTAACTACCTAGGGGCCAGAATTTTAAAGCAGTCTGCATAATGACTGCGATTGTATTTATTCTATGCACAAAATATCACCATTATGTCTACTGCTAAACACATTTTCTTTCTCAGATTTCAACCAGTAGATCCACTGTCTGTAAGTCAAACATCATAAGAATGTCTACAAAAACAAAATACCATAGTAGCAAAGAAGAAATGTACCGGATATCCACTAAAAATGTGGCAAAAATGCATTTATTCACAGTCAGCATATAGAAATAGATGTACAGTAGGTACAAACCGTATTAGAGAACACAGTTTGAATTCCCAGCATTCCAGTGCTCTGCGGTGTTATTGGACCTAAATGTACACATAGCAGCAAATCACTGAAAATATATCTCCATTATTCATCAATATTTACATTTAGAAAATGATATAATTTACTAGCACAGTATTACACACACCCTACTTTTGCTTTTCACCGAACTGGCCTTTCAAAAGTTAAACAAGGTTGCAAATTATGCGAGCCAAGTTTGATGTTCTACATGAAGTTATGCCATAAAATCGAACAAAAATGAAATTTAACATGGCGACAGCCACCATTTTTTACTTTAACACAAAGCATAACAAATAGGCTGCCGACTGAAAAAAGTTCATAAAATTTTGCAGGAATGTGGTTAGTTGCTACTGGTAATAAATCACGTGACCAGAATCGAGAAAAGTGGCAAATTCAAGATGGCGGTGGTCACCTTTTTAAATGTCGTTCATCACTTATAACTGCTTTTTCACCCATCTGCATGAAATTTGGTATGTAGACTAAATTTGCAGTCCCACACACAGGCTTGCCATTATATTAAATAAATAACAAAATGCAAGATGCTGAAGGTAGGAGTAGTAGTAGTAGTAGTTGTTGTTGTGTACAAAGTAACTGTTCAGTGACCTTTCAAACTAATAAAACTACAAATATTATACAGCGTGTGGCCAAAAGTGTGTCATAATGGCGGCAGCGCAAACGCTCCATTCGTTTTTTGCCAGTTAAATTCAAACATCATAAACAGAATTATTTCAACAAAAGCGCTTACCTGACATTTCTGAATTTTGTTATAAATCCTTTCTGCGCAATAACAGAACAAATTCGTCACAGAATGAATGCATAGAGCTGACGAATAGAGGTTTAATGAACTTTGCTTCAGGTTGTTAGAGCAGACTTGATAGGGTCCTGTCAAGAGTTAATAGCTGACAATTTCTTCTGCACATGAGATTTTATGACTTTTCACATATTTTCGATAACATTTTTGTTTAGTGGTTGTGCTGACCACGTAAAACCCAAAATGTGATTTTCTATTTTCCACAGATGAGTAAATACTGAGAGATGTACCGGGCCTATCATCCTGCTAAAAGAAGTGCTTTCCAGCAAAATGTTTGCACACACCTAGCCACAAATTTGCATCGAGTGCATTCACATAGTTACAGCAGTCAATATTTCTGCCAACTGGTACAAAAGTAACCACTTCTTCGTAGCAAATATAACTCCAGAACATGGTGATATATTTCGACCGTTGCTGCCAAGACAAGACATTGGAGATTCCAGACTTCATGTAGCCTTCTCCATAAGTAGCTTTGACTACACTATCCTGTCATATTACTATCTGAGTTTCGTCTATAAATTCAACTGATTTCCAGTTATCTGCCTTCCAGCTCAGCTTCTGTCTACACCAAAACACACAGCGAGGTTAATTCACCCTGCTGGTTACAGTTTGTTTCCAAATATTCCGTCTGATTAAACCACAGGAACGCAAGCGACGTCGTACCATTCGTGGTGATAATCGTTGAGTCAGCATATCATTTACGTAGTTTATAATTTCAGCCAGTCTTTTTTTCTGTGCGCTTCAACATGACGAATTATTCTCCAATAGCTCCTTCATTCAGAATCGGTGGTCTGCCAGTTTAAAGCCACTTTTCTACGCTTTTTCAACATTTCCATCACTTCAGAAACTTCCATACGCAAGCCTCTCTTACATTTAATATATTCAAAATGCATCCTTTGTTAGAATTACTATTACTGAATTTTATAATAATTTTCTTTTGCTCCCTTGTCAATTCTTTGTCTGCCGTATCCACCGCATTTCGATCGCTTCATTTGTCAATATTTTCGATTAAAATGACGTCACGAATGACGCAACGCATTTTACATAGATAAAACTACATGACCATAGATATAAATTGACTAGAGATGCGCTCATGTTTGAAATTTTACTTATTTTATTTGCGGTGCACTTTACCACTTTCTGGCATCGTCATCGCATTATGACACACTTTTGGCCACCTGCTGTATATAAAAAAACTGCAAGCAATTCATTTAATGTTGTATAAGCGCTGATGTAAAATGGCAAAAATCAAAAGGCATAAGCACGAACATTATGCACATTAGCTTAGACATTTATATCTGGCTACTGAGAACAATTATATTATGATATCAATAATAGACAGCCTATTAGCGCAGCACAACATGGTGTCTTCTGTGACTGCCTGTTTGGAGACATTAATTTCTTTAGTTCATTTCGTTCCATAAATACTTTTATTAGTTAGACACAGTGACAGGGGAGATAATAACAATGCAATATAAAGCTCAATAATAGGGCGTATGCTTCTCGTAAGTAATCCACAGTCCACACAGATGCAAAAACTGAAACAACTATAGCAAAGTTAAGGCCTCATCATCGGTGTTAAAGCACAGACTACAAATATCTGACAAAAATTCTAACCCCAGAAGGTGGCATGACAGTGCAGGTGATCTGGAGTGTATTTCAGATATCGATGTCGGCCGTTATGGTCCTGCATAGAATATACAACGACCGTCTGAAACCGCCGCCAACCCATAGAGATGATCAGTGGGTCGTTGGTTTTCAGCTTACGATTATACCATCGGTGATGCTTTAGCCGAACCTGAACCAGCAAATATAACGGTATAGTACATAATGAGGCCAATAAACCACACACAATATAACAGTGTTCGTTTTACCCCCATCCATTCAACCCCGAATTTGAAAATGTTCCCTAGCACTAGATGGCTAAAATTTTGCACGACTGAGTTCTGCAAGCATGATTAATTATTTGCGTAAAAAGTTTTCCCCTATGACCTACCCATTAGCCAGGGTACATAAGTGACAGACAGACAGACGGACAGACAGACAAACGACAACCAAGCCAATAGCTTGACTAATTGTCCACACCTTCACAAAATAAGGACACATTTTTAAAAACTCTTCTACCCGTAGATTCAGCAGTAAATTTCTTCACAACTTCTGAGTAATCTTGCAGGAAAAGACACCGACAGAAACATAGAGAAAAAAAGACAGATTTAAATAGCCTGCTTCATTTGGTGAAGGTAGAATTTTATACAATTCAGTGGTCATACAACAAAGGCTCCACAAAACTCAACTGACCGTGACATAACCGACGTTCTGTTCACCGCTGAGTAATCCGCCAAGAATGATGGGATATGTCGGCTCAAAGTTGTCAACAAACTCTGCAGGCATCTCGTTGATTTGCACACGAACGTAGAGACCCGGCCTGAAACCTTCGTACTTGATGCGCGCCTCATCAGTTAATCCATCAAACTCGGCACAATTCAACTGCAATCCACCATCAGAACAGTTCAAACAACTGACAGCATTAATTCCGAAAATAACTAAAACACGAGAATGTAAATACTCAACATGTTTGCCAGATGCTAGAATGCATTTTACGAACTTAAAGCTACAAGCAGTATTCCAACAGCTGTAAGACAGGTTTCCATCTTCACTGACACAAAGCCCAATCTAGCTTGTGCAAACATCTTCAGCTGATAATAATACCCTTATCATCATTCTTCAATAACCATCCAACTCCACACAATATACCAAAATAATTTGGAGACAAAGTAATATATTCAACAAATATGGCTTGATTCTATGGTATCGTGCTGCACCACCAAAATGAGAGCTGCTCCCTCCCCCTACCAAACATGTTATGGCGCCATGACACTTGCCAACATTATTGATTTTTAATTGAAAATTTGTCTAAATTAAGATTGGTTCCCCAGCATCTTGCCAGTTTGGTTCATGAACTGAGTTAGTTTGATAGTTGTTAATTTGGTGATATTGTACAAACTAAATGCTAAAAAATAACACAAAATTTTGGAGATATTCACGCATGCTGCTGACCTTCGCCTGTAGTTCCATCTCAGCCTTCCACTCGTCAAAGAACGTGTTGCCCTCGGTGCTGTTACCCGAGGCATCATACTCGCTGTCAAACAAAGCTTTCTTGCGCAGTTTTGCCTTCTCCAGCTTTTCCTTCATGCGACGCTGGCGCCTCTCAGTGGCCGTCTCACGAACTACTTCTTCACTGACTGACTCCGTTGATCCGCCGTCTGACGTGTCAGAAATGACACAAAATCAAACAACTCAAACTCAAACTTTCACACTTGCCCCAAACATGAAATTAACAGCGAACAGTTTTCTACGACAAATCTGTGACATTTATTGTGACTTCTTGTCGATCCCCTTGACTTTCCCTGACAGATGACTATTACTTTTTTGTTTCCTATGTTTAACTGGACTGATTTTCAGAAGGTGATCAAGGTCGGGTTGTATTCTCGAAAGAAAACTTTTTGGGAATGCTGTAGAGCAAAGGCATAGCAAGCAAAATTATGCAGCATACTGTATATACCGTGATCCGAGTCTGCATCATGATTATCATCATCGTCATCATCATCATCATCGTCACTGTTACCACTCTCATCATCACCACTGTCAGCATCATCTGGTTGTCTGAAAGCTTCCCCAGACTCCAGATCAACAAATCCACCTTGAAGCTCATCTACAAATCATCATCATTCAATGACAAATACAACAAGCCGACCAGAAGCGATCAGGTATCTCAAACCTGATCAAAGCCCAGAATGATGCTGTGGCTGCTGACACCTGGCGAATACAAAGGATGATACAGCTGCTATCTCCTAATAGCAAAGAACCCAGAAAATTTTTGATCCAGAATCCATTAAAAAAATCCGGATCACCATGGAAATCTAACCAGTTCCTCTCTCTATTATTTTATTACCACTGGCCCAGCCCCTTCTATGCTTTGTTTAAAAAAAGCAATAAACTGAAAGTCATACAAATTAACTATAGTTACAGCTACGTAGTATGTAGTTGTTTTTAGAATTCTGAGAGCGAAGACTGCTGTGGCTTTCTTTTGGAATTTGCAACCTTGTGGATCAAATTAAAATATTTATTATTGATTCTTTTAATATACTTCAGCCTAGCTTTTTACTATAAAGTTCTGCCATTTAATACTGTAAGAAATGATATAGAAAAACTGATGCAAAGACAGTAGATATTTCACTACATAAATTGCAATTTATATAGAAAAATCATTAGAAAAACTCCAATGTAGCCCGCAACAGTACTGCACTTAATATAATTAAAGGTAAAGCATGCCGTTCCTCTCCGGGGCATAGGCGGTGTGCTCATCTCCCTTTCTATGGCCATTGAGCCCGTAGGTGGATAAACCACTGAGTCCGTGACGCATGGCCAGTGCGACGCCAGACCTACGGTTACCTTCCCAGCCACAGAGCGTCACCGCCCTTTGACTGGTACCAAATTGTACTGCTTAGTGAACAGAGGCACATGTGTGTGAACAACTTGCCCAAGGTCGTTACCTGGCAGTGCCCTGGCTCGCAGTCGAACCAGCAACCTCGGGGACACCAGTCCAACATGTTACTGCTAGACCACCAATCCATATAATATTAAGCCATTACTTAATTAAATTAAGCCACTTAATATAATTGGCTGCTGTAAATGACAGCCAAATGCAATAAATGAAAAATAAATAAAATAAATACCATCGTTGGCAAGCAACTTGGCAGCATCTTCACTGTCAGCCCACAAACCGGTGACAAAACAATCTTTTATACTCTCCAACATCTACAGAAGATCACGCAGTAACGACAAAATAATATCTATGTTGTACATGTAATAATTAACTAACTTCTTATCTAAGGTAATTTAGTTTGGTTTTTAACTTTCACAAAATGCAAGCAGATTTCAGGATTGTCCAAATGCACGTAATTTACAAAACTTCATAAAAAAGCTGTTCATAATTTACGCAGCAATCCAGCTGATAAAGTTGACACAACTTCTTTTGTCACTTCACTTTTAAAAGTGAAAGCAAAGATGTAGAAAATCTCTCAAATGTTCAAAATATTCTCACATTTTAGGTGACACTTGAACCCAGGACATTGTAAACGACTGACAACATAAATGGCCGAGACTATAACGAAATTTTGCAGTTTTTTTACTCTATGTCACGTGAGCCAATATTTATTCACTGTTATTATTATTTTTAATACCCCAGGCATTATTATCATTTTACCGTCAACAGGAGTTCCCAGAGAAAAAAAATAATAAAAAAGTTACAAAACTACACAAGTAACTCCAATGGAAACTGATCCTCATGGTTCCCCACAGTAAACTCTTGTGCAACATAAGAGCAATGTAACACTGAATAAGAACAGATATCCTCTGAAACAGAAAGCTGTCATCACGATTATTATCACTATTATTGTCATCACAATTATAAAAGTAATTATAATAAAGACAAAAAGACGAAGTTAAACACGGACCATATCGACGTCCAAGTCGTTGATATTGGCAGTGGGTGGCTTTGAGCAGTCCAGTCCATTGATGCCATCCGCTCGTTCACCAGTCACTGATGTTGATGTACTCATCATGTGGAATATTTCACCCACGGACAACCTCGTCGGCTTGCCATTCTGCTTTGACACTGTTAACCAGGGCAGAAGCTAAATAAGTAAGTAAGTAACATTATTTCCAAAGTGCACACAAAGTCAAATGTCAAAATGATCTCCTATGGCTGCCAGGAGCAAAACAGGTATGCAGAATGCTTCATAAAGTTAGCAGTAATAATTACTAATTCCCAGTTCTTTTATCACTGCAATGCTCAGACTATGTTGGTTGTTGATTCGTGATGGGTATTATGGCAGCCTGGTGGGGGACAACTTACCTCCTAAGTTTTAGCCTGTTAAAAACTTTGTTCCAAGAATCTTGGCATAAAATCTCCCACTTTGGGGGGGAAATCAAAATTTTAAGCAACCACTTCTACTCTGTTGGAAACTTGCAGCTGGGAAACGACAACGAAATGGCTTGACAAACTTTTTATCACATGACACCACTGTCGAAGATTTAACAAATCCTCCAGCTCCAAGAATTCCAAACAGCTGACTTTGGCTAATACTAACAGCCTACTGTGGAGCAAATCTGCCAATACTACGCAGGTGGAATACCGATGATTATGGCAAACAAATGCAACAGCGTAAAGCCAAGGATATTATGCTGTTCCTCCATGATGACGATAACCAACACTACTCTGACTTAGGTCCCGTTTTTTCATGCACATTTGATGGCCAATCAAACTGATCTCCGCTATGACGACATTTACTGGCTATGGCGTCCCCTCACAATGCATGCTGGGTAATTTAGCACAACACCGCAAATTGAGGTCACTGTCAGCCAATCAGATTGGCATAAAGTAGGCTCAGTTCACGGCGGATCAGCTAATCGCCGATCACGAAATTGGAGATCGAAAATGCATGGAAAAACGAAACACAGTTGATCGACGATCAATTCTGAACATCAAGTTAATCGATCAGTAAATCGGAGATCAAATCTGATTTGATTGACGATGGAAAAACCGGACCTTAGTCAACCACCTATTCCAAAACTGAACTTAAGACAGCACTCAGAACACCATTTTTACAGGATAAATACCCCCCTCCAATTACCTACCATACACCACCAAAGTACCATCAGCAAGTATAAAATACGCCAAAATGCAATAAATTAAGATAAATTTTTAAAAATGAAATAATGAAATATAAAAATATACATAAAACCCAACAAACATCTGAGACATCTCACCATTTGCATTGTTGTTGTAGACAAAATCAGCGAGGTTTGGGTTTGCTTTCTGACGTCGGAAAAACGCCTCCGACGCTTTTCTTGCCAAATTCTCTTTCCACCGCACATCACCTGAACGAAACATTTCACCTTCAACAAATGATTTGTTTTGAGATTCTGAGCTCATTAATACAGGAAGTTCTGAAACACTCATTCTGCAGTGATTGAAGACTATTGATTAGAAGTCAAAATTCCTTCATTCAAGCTCTCCTGGAGACCAGTGAAAAATCACAAATACTATCAATCTATCTGTCGTAATAACTGTATTAGAATTCCATTATTTCTAAACCACGAAAAGTTTTGCAACAAAAGTACAAACGTTATAAGTAGAGGTGTAGAAATTAATCACTGATCAAACAATTAATTACTTGTAAAAATTTTAGTATTAGTAAGCAAAATTTTGTCTTTAAAATTTAAATAAAGTGATTCCAATAAAACACTATAAAGCAAACAAAACAACATCATGACCTGTATCTGAAATAATCTCAATCATCTGCTTTACCAGAAAAAAAACTGAACATTTTGGTCTGTCCACCTGTGACAGCCTACAGCTCAATAACTGAAAAATTTGCTAAATATCAAAATGCATTTTATTTGAAGTTTCCACTGTTAGCTTCTAATTAAAACTAATGATCAATTAATTGTTGAACTTTGTAACATTAACTAGTGGCTTTAAATACAGGGTGTTCCAGAAAAAAAAACAAAAAGTTCGAGGCATCAGAATATTGCAATGGTCCATCAAGAAGTCATGCATTTTTCAGCAAAATGTTCAGTAAAAATTGCTTTCGCCACAAAGGCCAGTATCTGAATACAGCAACTAAATACTCTTTGTTTTGCAGCAACATTAGCCTCTATATCTTTATTCTTCAAGACAAATTTGTGATAGAAACAAAGTTTGGGCAAAAACCCATTTTCCAGATTGATAAAGAGAAACAGTGCTCAATGTGTCCACCACAAGAGCAAACAACCGATAATAGTTATTTGGACCAATGTTCAATAGCACCATCGATTAGTTCTCAAGTGACAGATCACGTCGCAGCAACTGCTCAAAGCTTGCTTCAGTTGATCAATATCTTTCGATGTTCCAAAATCTATTATTCTGTTGTATGTTCATGCAGTGGTCAGATTAAGCACCAATTCTCCTAACTCTAGACCAAGGACGAACGTTCTATTAACAGCCTGGACTAGAGAGCTGCATGGTAATGGGTACAGCTGTAATACCGCGGTAATCCCGCGGTAATGGGGACAACCAGTAATATTTTACTGTGGTAGTAACGGTAACGAGGACAGATGTAACGGTAATACTGCGGTAACAGGGATTAACGCCATGGTATTACCGCGGAAATGGGGAGCAATGCGCAGAAAATAGAGTATTCAAAATGCGGTTAATTGCTGCTGACGCCAGCCAGAGGTTTAATCGATGTCAGCAATTTGTTTCTCTCATCTGCAGTGTGCTTTCTCGTCTTGTCCACTGCACCTGTGTGGCCCCCTGTAGCAACTAGGGTATACTAGAAAGGACAATAGAACCGCCACAACGGGAGTGATACCCTGGGGGCATGGCGACTGTGCTGTTCCCGGCACGACTGCTCAGTTGTAATTCCTGGACCCCTGGTACTTCCACGCGCTACAAGCTGTCGATGGATTGATTTTGCTGCGTGGCCTGATGTTTCGCTAACCATTTAACAGACTGTAGATTGTCTAATGTCTGCATAGCTAGACAGTCAATACATTAATAACACTTTTCTAACGTGTGTGCACAAGTTTGTTTCAACTTATATGTTAAATCAATGCACAACAGACGCTTGTGATTGTGGTGCAAATTTGCCATTTGATTCGACTTGTGACTGGGATGAAAAATGAGGGCTGCATAGGGCAGCGGGGATGGGGC
>Ga0209671_1009330_pt1 | contig 10292 bp, 5 predicted proteins | sample WorMetHERISLAND2_2_FD_187401 | JGI IMG/M metagenome (GOLD analysis project Ga0209671, IMG submission 187401) | Marine gutless worms symbiont microbial communities from Max Planck institute for Marine Microbiology, Germany - Olavius geniculatus... | ecosystem: Host-associated > Annelida >... | reverse complement strand
CCATGATATTTTGTGCAATGCCCCCACAGTTAATCATTTAAGCATAGTTTAAGAACTGTACTTTTTGCGAGACACTACTGTATGTAGCAAAACAGAAACACTTCACAATAACGCACTATAAAACTTCAATGTTGACACCAACACAAAATGAATATATAGTAAAAATTAAAATAGTTATGACATAAACGTGGAAAAACTCATGTAGTCATCAGCAACGTCATCAGGCTGGAAAAACCCACAGACCCAGTAAAAGTGAAAGTGAAACTAGTTACCAGGAGCCCCGCAGTCGCAGCAGATCTGGTTGCCAGGCAGTCGTCGGACCTGTTGTAGTATGGTGCGAGTGAGTTCTTTTACGCTCTGGTTGTACGGACTTGACTCCGAGTTTGATGCATCGCCGAAAGCTTTCATCAACACCTGTTCTTTGGCATTGTTCAATACAGATATCCACCTACACACACACACACACACACCAGTGTAACACAAACATGTTCATCAACACCTGGTCCTTGGTGTAATTAAACACAGACGTCCACGTACACACTAGCATAACACAGGCTATGTCACTAGACTTCACACAAATAATGTTGGACTTATGGTCAAGAGGTTTGACCACCAGTCACACCAAGTTGCTATCAAGTGCTGACTGTCTACAGACAGGAAAACAAAAACATTTCAATATACAACCAACAGCAAGGTCCTTCGATCCATCTGGGATACACAAATCATGTACCAGCCTGCTTGGCTGGGGAGGGGGGGTGAAATAGGGTGCACTCACCTGTGTCAGGTGGCACGTAACACTGTGTGATCACATACGGCAGGTGATGCTCCACATCCACAACTGTGAGATGGGTTTAACATCGAAAACTATACTCTCTAAACTTTCTCAAGATTGCATCACTATATACAATGCATCATCAACACCGGCATGAGACTTGTGAACACTGCACAGACTACATTCACATGTAGTGCAACTGATGTGCAAAAATGGCCCAAGTGCTTCTGTTGACACAACTACCGGCACTAAGGACTAAAAGATGAATCCATGCAAACAAACAAACACATGCACTTACGTTTCCATGTCCTGTGTGTCTTCACCCTGAAAGTGATACGTCCGATTTTCTGCAACCAACCACAAATACATTATCATCAATGGTGCAATCAGTGGTGCAATGTTATGGGTTGCACTTGCAATCACACAGTCATAGTTTCGAGTCCGAATAGGGTCACTATCAATGGGCTATTTACCTCTGGGATTGGTGATTACAGAAGTAAAGAGAACCAACCATGCATGCCACTCAGCCTTCGATCCCTCTGGGGTAGGCAAATTGAGTACCAACCTGGTTGGCTCGAGTTAACGTGGAACACGTTCACCTGTGTCTTGTGGGGTGTGTGATCCTGTACAACAGACAATGCTCCATAGGCTATAACTTTTGACAGAAATTTCCCGTGACAAGCTATATGCGCCATTAGCCTTCAACTGGTCTCTGCATTATCAGCAAAAGTTACATGCAGTTTTTAATGCCTACCAAGGTATGTTGCAGTCAACAGTACCTATAGCCTATGGAGCATTGCCTGTCGTACAGGATCACACACCCCACCAGACATGCAGTTGGTGGCGTAGCATAGTGGTTAGAATGTCGGTCCTGGCCGGCGGACTTTCCTTATCCTGCACTAGACTGATGGATGGCTGCTTGACCACTTTGCGGGTACGGTGTCCGCTATCAGTCAACCAACACGGCCAACTCAGCCTGCCATCCCTCCGGGGTCGGTTAAATGAGTAGTAACCCATTATATGGGTTACAGAAGGTGCGGACCTTTGTACAGCAGACTGGGCTGTCTGGCCGGCCGGTGCGCCAGCCTGCGTGTGCGATCGATGGCTCTGGTTAGTGATGAAAAGCGCATTAGGGGTGTACGTCGTACACGACGATGCGCTATACAAATTGACAACCTTTACCTTTACCTTTAGATAAGATCTGCCATCAGACAGTTCCTCACTGATCTGCTATTTAAACTACAAACACTTTGCTGTTAGGCCCTCACTAAGTGAGTCTGATGGCTTGGAACTCATAACTAGACCCTCTCCATGCTCCAGCAGTGGCTTAAGTATAGTTTAAAAGATTTAAGCACAGTTTAAGAACTGTATTTTTTGCAAGACACTACTGTATGTAGCAAAACAGAAACACTTCATCATAATAATGCATTACAATACTTTAATGTTGACACCAACATAAAGTGAATTCGTCTCACAAAAAATGTCTGAAACTGAGTGTCTGAAACCAACTTGAGCTGGAGATTAAGTCAAAACATTTCTTCGTAGCATCATCAACAACCAGCTGCCAGCAAACACAACAACAATCAGTCATAGATCACAATCAATCAACAAGAAATTTGAGCTAAGGCTCACGAGACACGCGAAAGCCTATAGCAGTTCCTGTTCGCAAACTGTCAGTCTATCTCCAGCTGTTTTCACAGAAGACTGGCCAACAACGGTAGAATAACGACTTTTACAGGGGTACCGCTCTTTGATGCCCTCGTGTGCAGGTTTCCTTGAACCTAGGAAATCGAGACTTAGACCGTCGAAATCTACGTTCAATGCTAAAAATTTCATATGCAGCTTGTCTATGTCTATCTCAATTGGTTTCAGCACAATTCGCTCTTGAAATGTCTTGCAGCCCAAAATCGCCCAAAAAATCCATAAAAACCCCTATTTAAGCGTTCAAGGTCATCCAAGGTCATTGAAATCGGTGGCAATCGAGAGCCAGTGTACGACTTCCTATTAGTGATTAATAGTAACCTAGGCCCTGTCTCGCACCGTTACTGAGATACAGCGAATTATTGGCCAAAAATCACAAATTTTGCCCACCCCCATCTCATTTAGCACCCTCGTTCAGGGTGACGGACAGACGGACAGACAGAATTGTGATGGCTAAGACGCGCTGAAAGCAGTAGCTACTTTCACGCATAAAAAAACACAAATTGCAGCTATCAATCATCATCTTAACCAGATATTTTTAACATAATACTCTTTTGCAAACTGCTGCTAGATAGTCATATTAGTAATATCTGTGTGCTGACTGCTACGTAATTAATTTCCCACCCAAAATGCCACTATCATAGCATACCCACAACTGTAGGAAGTCTAATTTGCAAAAAAATTACCACCATTTTCTGATCATAAAAAAATTAAGTGGCAATGACGACCACAAGAAGCCAATCTGTGCTGTGGCCATTCTCCCTTGCTGGCATGATATCTACTACACAGCATCAAATGCCACGACTCAGTCATCTATCCTAACTGCAACAGCACCAAAACAGCCAAAGACTTGGTCTTCCAGTGTCCAGCACATGACCATATTTGGACAGAGAGACATGGCAAGACCTAAAAGTTTCAGCCAATCCACAACACCTGTAGAATTTCCTGCAAAAAACTGGGGAAATGACCACTTCCCCAACTGAAAATGAGAGAGGAAGAAATAGAGAGCTGCGCCAATTTGAGCTCAGTTGGTTGTTTATAAGCAGGGGGACTTGAGTAATTGTCTTACCTTCACTTGACATGTGAGAAGGTTCAGCTTCACTGGCTCCTTTGTTATCTGCATTATCAACCACATCATACTCAACGCTGATAATTCTCAGCTTTCGTTTGCCATTTGGTGGCGTAGCATAGTGGTTAGAATGTCGGTCCTGGCCAGCGGACTTTCCTTATCCTGCGCTAGACTGATGCATGGCTGCTTGACCACTTTGCGGGTACGGTGTCCGCTATCAGTCAACCAACAAGGCCAACTCAGCCTGCCATCCCTCCGGGGTCGGTTAAATGAGTAGTAACCCATTATATGGGTTACAGAAGGTGCGGACCTTTGTACAGCTGATTGGGCTGTCTGGCCGGCCGGTGCGCCAGCCTGTGTGTGCGATCGACGGCTCTGGTTAGTGATGAAAAGCGCATTAGGGGTGTACATCGTACACGACGATGTGCTATACAAACTGACAACCTTTACCTTTGCCAGATTCCACTTGAATGGAAATTGAAAAAGCTGAACCATGTAACAACTATGGACAAATAAAAAGATCAAAATGGCAAAACAGTATAGCTCTTTACAGGAAACCCATCTCAGAATGTTACCTGTCAGGGGATCGCTCGCACACTGTTCGAGTCTACCACCCAACACCGGTGAACACATCCCGCCTTAGCCCCAGCCAGACAGACTGGTACTTGATTTACCTACCCCAGAGAGAGATGGAAATGGATAGATAGATTTCTATTGGTGTATTGTTGTAGTGTTATAAATTTGTATTGCTCATAGCAGTGTTTGATGCACGTTTGATGCATCTCATTAAACCAGTCATTCATTCATTCATTCAGAAGGCTGAGTTGACCTTGGTGTTGGATATATACCGAGATGGTTCACAAGTCTGCAGACAATCACCCATCCAAGTACTAAGCACTAGATAGCAACACCTCTGCTTAGTGTAAGTCCGAACCATTACACTAAAAAGCCACAAAGATGTGCTGCTGATAATGATAAGACTTTGCTGGCATATTTAACAGACACACTGCTGTTAAACACAATGCACAACAACCAATGAGATAAAAAAAAATAGAAAAGTCTTTGTACAACTCCCGATAGATAAAACTACACTCATCAATTTTGTTTATTTGCATCACCATTGAGTACAATTTAGCACTGGTCAAGGGGGGGGAGGGGTGATGCTCTACAGCTGGGAAGGTAACTGTAGGTCTGGTGTCTCTCATCTATCCACCAGTCCACCAGAGGTGAGCACAGTCTATACCCCTAAGTGCCAAGAAAGATCCGTTTCGGGATTTTTTATCCTTCACATAACTGTACTAAATTTCTCTGGCTGCTTCTGTCATTAACTGTGACACTCTCTCGGTATTTAAATCTAGGCTTAAAACTCAGATATTTAATTTTGCATACAGCTAACTGACCTGCTCTGCCAGCGCCTCTGAAGCTACGGCGCTATACAAATGTATTATTATTATTATTATTAAATTTCAGTTCCTCTGATCTCATTTTCCATTGAAATCATTTTCCGTTCTTTTCAGTTTATGTACTAGGTTACAGAGACAGCTTGTCTGTCAGTTTATAAGTGCAAATCCGTATCACATTGTACTGTATCATCTAGTACTTCTAACATTGCTGTAATGCTGACTTACGTCCGAGTGTCCAATGGACAGCATTCCATCCTGCACGATGCACTTGCGACGCTGCCAGACTTTACGCATTCGGCCTTCGCTACGCTTCAGTAGGTACCCAGTCCTCTCATAGCCATGAACCTTGTTGCCTGCCAGCTGATGTAAGTTATACACCGAAGATGCGGCAACTGGTGGAGTCTAGAACACACGATACAACAAACTATCAACCTCATCATCATTTCTGGCAAGCACCACTAAGAATGCGTAGCACCGAACATAGACATCAATCTCCAGAGTGGACGGTTCTGAGCCAAGTCAACTGCGTCATCCATATTGAGGTCACCGGATTTCAGATCCTGCTGAATGGTTTTCATCCATGTAATACGAGGACATCCCAGTGGTCTCCTCCAGTTTCCTGCGAGGGAAGCTGTTAAGATCTGTTTTGCACCTGTTTCATCAGGCATTCATGCAATGTATCCAAACAGAGACAGGCGTCTTGACTGGACTATGGCTGAAACTATCAACCAATAAATAGTAACATCGTGCAAACTATCAACCAATAGTAATATCCTGCTGCTGCCATGCACTTTGTTATCTGCCAGATGGGGGAGATTACACACCGACGATACAGCCAGCGACAGAGTCTAAAACAATACAGCATGACAAACTACGGTACCAATAAATAGCAACATCTCACTACGTTTCAGTAGGTACCTCGTCATTGTCATAGCTGTGAATTTTGTTGCCTGCCAGTTGATGTAAGTTGTACACTGAAGATGCGGCAACTAGCAGAGTGTAGTACACATGATGTAACACAGTCGACAATACAGAGAGTCTCTTTTCCAAACAGGCAGACAAGAGAAGCGCAGACAGGCGAAGAGACTTAGTCTCTGTATGAAGACAAAGTTTCGCAGAACGTCACAGTTCAGCCACAAGACAGGCAGAAAGACACAGACTTACGTCCTTGCACAAAAAGATAAAGGTACACCTGGCCTCACTTAGTTCAACCACACAAACAGTCAATTGCACACATGCATACAGTCTCTGTCTCACACACATAGACAGAGAGACAGGCAAACAGGCTGACAAGCACACAGGCAGACTTACATCTTTGTATAAGGACAAAGTTCTGCAGAATATCATACTGTTCAACCAGACACATGCACAACACCGTCAACAGCTCACACGGACAGACAGACAGACAAAGAGAAATTACAGAGATACAAACAGACAGACACAGACAGAGATTTATGTCTGTTTACAAAAACACGAAGCTGCAATATGTCCTGTACACTGTGTCCCAAAATTCGCGCCCCCCCCTGCTTGAAGCATGCTTAATTCAGATTGCAGTTCATCGATTTCAACACTACCTTAGCATTACTTACTCTCATACCCATTACGATGTATGCACATTACCATGTGTGCTCAGTGTAACGTCATTATGTTTGTCTGCATTACAATACGTTCAGTGCATTGTTATTGACAAAGGGATCAAGCAGCAGCGTACCCTCTCAAACTAAGAACTTGCGTCGGGGCCAAAGATGGCCATTTTAAGCTCAAATTTTAAAGACAAGATCAGAATGATTGTCTTAATGATTGTTTCAAATTTTGTAAAAATCTGTCAGGTATTAACGATTTTACACTAACTTATCTGTAAAAGGGCTGCTGATTTTGGGACATAGTGCAGTTCAACAAGATAAGATTGCTTGGACCAGAGAGACAAACAGACAGATGGACGGACATACACACAAAGTGACGCAGACACAGACACAGAGACGTACGTCTTTATATGAGGACATGAATGTACGGAGGACATTACGTAGCTCAACAAGGTTGCGTCGTTCGCTATCCTGCTTCTGTTTCAGTCGACCGAGTTGAACGACCAACTCCTCGATGTAACAGTGAAAATGTTCAATCGTCTTCAGTCCGTCCTGGAAATAACTGCAACAGCCAATCACAAAAGCTCCATCAGTGAAACACAGACCGATGAAGACAGAAAGACAGACATAGTTGACTGAGTTCAACAATTTTGCAAATGTCGATTGGGACATTACATCTCTGCTAGCAGAGATGTAATGTCCTACCATAGCTACTAGCTAAATTTACATGTATTAAGAAATGGCTCCTGTAAAACATATAGGACAAGAAAAGGGTAAATATTCACGCTATTTTAGGTATTACTTTAAATCTCAGCTTAGGTTATATCTATGGGTGCCACAAAAAAAACCTCAGTCTGCACTCTGTTCTTAACGTTTTTTTTAATCATAAGTGTTATCAAATGCTGAAACGCCTACTTTTGGTACTTAGATCTGTTGATATCGAACTGGGATTATTAGAGACATTTGATAATGTAAAATGGGTCCAGTTAGTTTGAGACACACACAGTTTTTATAATTGTGGTTAATATACAATACATACTTGTGCTGCGCTTGGTAGTAATCGATCAAGTGCTGTAGCAGGTCGGCTCCCTTCTTAGTCTTAATTTCATTCACGTTCATCAAATACTAAACACACATACAGTAGATATAACTTGACAACAGCACCCTCATAAAATATGTCAGCCTAGTGCTGTCAGCCACCCCCCACCGTGGTCATGGTGGTGGGGCTTTGCACCGAAGACCCGAAAGACTTCTAAAATCTGGAGGGTAGGAGCTAACTAAGAGCTGACCAAACCCGTGAGAGCAGATTTGCTACACGTTACCAGCGCTTTTGTGCTGGTTTCGGCTTCACAGCCGACTACAGCTTTACAGCCGTCTATTTACGGCTTCACAGCCATCTACAGCTTTATAGCCATTACCTGTAACCTTGTGGTTACATTCGGGGATGCGCATTGGGCCGAGCTGATACGGCCTCAGCGCTGGGCAGGTGTAAGAGCCTGCCCACCCCGCCCAGAGGTAAGGTAAGGTAAGGTAAGGCTGTCAGCCACCATCAGGCAGTGCCTCCAGTCAAGCTGACGACCAGAGCCAACCAACCAGGCTTTTCCGGTTGTCGGCCCATCAACCTGGAATGACGTCTGCTGAGTCATAATCCAGCTTCTGCCAACGATTTGTAAGTCACCTCATCATCAAATCCTTTCAATAACTTTTTCCTGCACTGGACTAGATCCATAACCATAACCAAACTTTTCGCCTGGTCTTACAGTCATGACTAACAACGTCTCATTGCACTGACTACTATTACGTGACTTCACTGTTTAGGCTTACTGTTACATGTCCTTGTAGTCTTAGGACTTAATGCCACGCTAAAGTTAATTCGTCCTTCATCATCATCATCATCATCATCATACCTAATCTAGAGTGGACACAGCAGTAATGTGTATTACTTAACATCACTTAAAAAGCCCAGATCGACTGATCGCATAATACTAACTACACATTGCACTCAGCAGCTCCACCAATAACCCTAACTTTGACCTTCTTGGAACACCGGTTGCTCCGGCCATGGAAAATGTTTACATCAATTTTGATTTTGATTTTCCTAATTTGTTTTCAAGTTAGGAGCCAGGACAGGCTATGTGACAGACAAGACAGACGGATGGACAGATGAAAGAGCAAAACCTGTATTTTAAACAAATTAAAGCTTACCACACAACCTCACACTATTTGATGCCAATGCAAACAACCAAAGCTCAGCTCACACATCTGCAGCTAAATTAAAGCTCACCTAACACTGTGCAAACAAACTACTAAAGCTCACCTCACACATCTGCAGCTGCATCATGCGACGTTCTTTCTCCAAGTCTTCTGCAACCTGCAGCAACAAAAAATGCTGCAATATCACAACAAGCAAGCTGACGCATTGCACTAGACATACATCCAAAGACATCTATAACTATTGAGTTACAATAAATTCATCAAATTACAACCTTTTACTATTGTTTTTGTTGACGTTTTGGCAACTGCTGCTGCCTTCGTCCGAACGACTGTCCACCAGGTGTAGCTGCGGCAGACAGTAAGTACTGTCTGATGTGTGTAAGTTGATAGGACCCCTTGTCTCAGTTCATTGACTTGTCTTGTTCTTTTCTAATGTGAATTGCTTCCCTGATCAACCACGCCAAGGTGATCGACAGAGAAAGCAACTAAATGGACCAGTAGATCAGGGAAGCGATACACATTAGAAAAGAACAAGACAATTCGATGAACCGAGATGAGGGGTCCTACCAACTTCCACACATCTATGACTACTTACTGTCCGCCACAACTACACCTGGTGGACAGTCGTTCGAACGAAGCCAGCAGCGGTTGCCAAAACGTCAACAAAAACGATAATAAAAGATTGTAATTTGATGAATTCATTGTAACTTATTATGTTTCGTTTCAACCTATGAGTCTATTCAAAGACATCTATAACTATTTACTGGACAGCACTCCAACCAACCTCTCCCTAGCGGACCGAGCAGTAGTTTGTAAGCCTTATTATAAAGGCCACTTTACAAAATTCATGATTAATTGATTCAACAACAAGAAACTCAGATGTTGCTAGGAAAAGCCAACTTTACATGGATGTTGAAACGGCAGAAAATGATTTTTGTGTCAGGTGAAAAAGTTTATGCAACTTCCTACTAGTGCTCAATAAAAACCTTAGCGCCCCTATCTCTCACCATTTCTGAGACATAGCCACTTGTCCTACCACCCTCCATTCAACCCCAAATTTGAAAATGTTCCCCTTCTACTGGACCACTAAATTTGTGCAGGCACTGAACCACCCCATCTTAGGCTACCAGTAATTATTCATGAAAAAAGTTTTCTGGTAAAACCTACCATTTAGCCACAACATATGCATGACCGACAACAGACACTTCGTTGCAAAGAGCTTACAGCTTAGCTCGGCCCAAAAAACCTCAAAGGAAATGGTTCATCATCAAAATGTGGCAGGGAGGTTGATCACTCTTTTTATCAACTTTGTCTCTAGCTTGTGGCAAAGTGCCTAGAATATGCCAAAATGAATAGCAGCAAAAAAAACTACATAAACACAAACTGTCTGAAATAGAACTGAAGTGAGAGAAATGGAAATGGCACAAGTACTGTTATGCAAAAATCAACAAAAAGCAAAAAAAACCCAGAAACGAATGGTTATAAAAAAATAGAAACCTAAAATGAGACAACTTAAAATGAAAGAAAATGATGATAATTGAAACTAAAAA
>Ga0209671_1009329_pt1 | contig 10293 bp, 7 predicted proteins | sample WorMetHERISLAND2_2_FD_187401 | JGI IMG/M metagenome (GOLD analysis project Ga0209671, IMG submission 187401) | Marine gutless worms symbiont microbial communities from Max Planck institute for Marine Microbiology, Germany - Olavius geniculatus... | ecosystem: Host-associated > Annelida >... | reverse complement strand
GATGTACGGGAGGGGGGGAGGTAACCCTGAGTTTGACTTTCAGGATTAACATGTTGGATATCACTAGGGCCCACAGTTTTCCGCATAAAATTTTGCCGAATTCCGTGGGCCAGTTTGCAAAATTCCGCAGCTTACCGCGGCAAAATCATTCAAATTCCGCAGCTGACTGTGGCCTTCCATTTGTAAGTAAATTGGGCTTTATCCGTAACAAGCAGTTGAACGTTGGCCTTCGGATACGAGCGGTATGGTTGGCCCGCTGTAGCAACAGCTGACTTTTTGTTTTAAATGCCAAGGTTTTTCCTTCGTTGTGATGCATACAACAGGTCTCATCACATGCTTTGTGTCACTACTTCATCATTTGTTTTTATTACTGATAGTTAGCCATATATCATACATGATTGCATGTTCTGCTGTAAATAGCTTTATTTGTAGAGCCCAGTTTTCCACGGGTCACGGAATTTTGAGCTGAGCCATGGAATTTGCCCTTTTCTGTGGAATTTTGATATTTCCGCGGAATTTCACGGAATTTTGCAAAAACTGAAAAGTGATCGATGATCCGTATGATCATCTGCTTCACAAGTAACTAAATAGACTAACCATATCACGGAAAAATCAAACTAAACTGCCGAAAACTGCAAGCCCTACTGCGAGCTATCACAATATGGCACACAGTCATAGATAAACACAATTTGACTTGACAGATTAAAGTACAACATGGAGGACTTGCGGCTCGACTTGATGGACGTGGAGAATAGAGCCGAGTGGAGACGGAGAACCCATGTGGCTGACCCCTCACTCAAGGGATCTAAACCAGCCTGAAGGAGAAAGAGAGATTGCATTTTTAAAAAAAAGATTGATAATTTTCTTTGAATGTTGCTGGCATAACTGAGCACAACGCCAGCATGCAATAACTGAAGTTTATGCACAGAACAGAGCTCGGTTTATTCACAAACGGATGGTGATGGTGACCTGCGGAAGTTGAACGATTTTGCTGTGGTAAGCCGTGGAATTTCGTGAACTGGTTCGCGGAATTTCGCAAAATTTGCCACGGAAAACTGTGGGCTTTATTTATTTGTTGGTAGTTAAGACTGTGTCATTTACTGTGGTTCAGATGATGTGGGTTGAGCGGACGATTCTCACTACATCATTTCCACTGCCTGGCATCTTGAGATGGTTTCCTGTCACAGCCATAGAAACGGTAATACACTCCAGTTTTGTTGATTTTTTAAATCTATTATTTGTACAGAAATAACAGTAAATAGCAAGCTTAATGCTCTAAAATCTGATCAGGTAACCAGTGTAGTTTACCATGTGACACAGACAACAAAGAGTTCTAGTTATGGCGTACTGACTGACGTAGCTGAGAAGTGAATTAAGTATTCTATGCTCTACTGCCGTTCGATGCTGCATATGTTGATAAAAAATGTTTTAGCAGTCGCTCGAACTGTTCAGAGTTAATTTCAGATTGTCTCACATGAGCTGGAAGGTTGTTCCACTGTATGTAATATATATATATGTATATATATATATATATATATATTGTGGCTAAATGGTACATCTTACTGGAAAACTGTCGAAAGAAGCATACGGAGTTGCTCAACAGCCACCATCTGGTATCAAGTCGGACCCCAAACAACTTTTGATTTCCCAGAGTGCATTTACAGTTGCTGATTTTCAAAACCAGTTGTACAGTTGGCTCACCATCGCGAGAGCTGGGCTTCTTGTTACCTCCGCCAAGGAGGTTATGTTTTTGTCAGACTTTGTTTTTTGTCTGTTTGCCTGTCTGTGTGTTAGCAAGGTAACTCAAAAAGTTATGGACGGATCTTTCTGAAATTATGAGGGTAAGTCGGGAATGGGGGTGATCCGGAAGGAATCCTGGATTCTGGATCACTTTGAAATTTTCGTTATCATTGCTTTTAATGGGGCATAAGGAAAATTGCTGCAAAACTAACAAACATTGAGTGTAATTACAAACAACATTGCCTTTGCGGAGGTGTGCGGGCTCTGACTGCTTTCTAGTTGTATCTGTTACCGTTGTTGGTCTCTATTTTGGACTTTAAAAAAGCTGAAGAGTTTTACTAGTGTCAGTAAGAAAGTACCAGTAAGTCAGTTTTTCAGTAAGTAAATATGTAATAAACTGGATGGCATAGTTAAACACCAAGTCGCAATGCAGCCTCGTTTGAACAGAAACGTTTTCAGTAGTCATTTTTGTTGCTAAAAGCTTGCGTTTTGTCATTGAACTTTGCCCAGCATATGGCTGTTGGGGGTTTTATATATATGGTCCAAAGGTTCGGTAGTCTTTAGGTTCAATAGTTTGCAGGTGTATACTGCAGCATGCATTTTCACTGGTTTTAATTTGTACCATATTCCTATCTCTCACCCTCATTCTCACCTTAACCCTAACCCTAACCTACTCTTAGTTGAGAGGAAACATATAAAACATAAAGTAAAGTCCTTCCCGAGCCTTACGTCCCATAGGGCGGCGCTGATCTCCGTTTCCTAAGGCCCTCAGCCAGACACCAGTTTTTACACTGCGAGACCACGGATACGGGGCCAGTGTATCGCGCAGTGGGCCTGTTTACGTCCCAGCGGTGAAGCCGGTACCAGATTGTACTGCTTGGTGACAGAGGCACGTGTGTGAACAACTTGCCTAAGGTCGTTACCCGGCAGTCTCCTGGTCTGGAGTCGAACCTGCGCCTCTGAGTTACCCCAGGATTTTACAAGTCCGACACGTTACCGTTAGACTACCAAGCCACATCAGAGGAAATGTAGAGACTGAATCAACATGTGACGTAGAAGTGCATAGGAAAGAAGATTAAAACATTCATACCGTCGAACCTTCGGACTATTGAACCTTTGGACTATCGAAGCTTTAAAGGTCCGTGGTCACGAAAATTAACATATGCATTTTATCCATTTTCCTGAAAGTGCAGAATTTTATGATAACTTTGACAGTAATATCGGCGCCCAGCATTCTGTCAACACGGAAAAATTTACCTTTGAAGTCGACGATCTACGGAAACGACAAATGCGCCGCCATGATGACCTGCGCTGACGTCATGAGTTTAGCCTATAGACGTCATGAATTAATATTCATGACGTTATTATAGGCTATGGCCTAGCCTAGAATGATGACGTCGTCGGCTAGGCCATTAATATTCATGATCTATATGGGCTAGGGTCATTACGTCACTGCGGGCACTGATAGATTAGAATATTTCGCATAACGTAACGTAATGCTGCATTTCGTTTGAATTCACGCATTAATGTCCTATATTTATGAAGCTCAAATCGACATATTATATATGCGAGGTTAAATGTGTAATTTAAATCCACAGAAATTGTGCGAGCGAGTTTGACCGTGGCCATAGACCTTTAAACCGCACACACTCACTCACTCCAGCCCGTGTTAGTCAGGCTTGCACCTTCTGGGCCAGACTGGGCCTAGACTCGGTTAGATTGCTGGGCCAAACAATCGGTTGGTCGGTTACATTGATTTAAGGCTACTTTTAAAGTTCAGTATTTTAAGTACTCAAGTTTAGTTGATGGGCACATTTTAGCTTGAATGGATTAATGGATTTTTGGCTAATGTCACATGTCATTTTGTAATGGCTAAGTCTAGAAATACTTGTGTTAGGCAAAAGTAAAGGGAATCAAGAGCTGTGTTTTGGATGTCCTAACAACTGTGATCAAGTTTGGTACACCATAGAAAAATTTATTATATATATGCTAATGATGATAATGCTTTTAATAGTTTTAATACTGTTAGCTAATAGTTTTAATTTCTGCAGACGGCACGGCAGACGAAAAATTCGAAAGAGTTTTGTTTTGTTGTAGTGAGGCAATATACTAGTAAATTTGTTTCTCGTGCTTCGGCATAGAGTATCTAATTGGCGTATTTTTGACATACTTATCTATGAACAGACACGAACGTGTTCAGCATCCGAAACGCAGCTAAGCTGTCGTAAAGTCAGCAAAGTGTACCAGGTCAGATCAGGCTCAGAATTATAAAAGGAAATGGCCTTTCCAGGCCCCACCGTGGTCAGCCACCTTGACGTGGTGGTGCGGCTTTGCTCCAATGACCCGAAAGATTTCTAAAATCTAGAGGTGAGGAGCTAACTAAGAGCTGACCAAACCCCTGAGAGCAGATTGCTACACGTTACCAGTGCCCTCGTGCTGGTTTCGGCTTCACAGCCGTTTATTTACAGCTTCACAGACGTCTACGGCTTTATAGCCGCTGCCTGTAACCTTGTGGTTACATTCGGGGATGCGCATTGGGCCAAGCTGATACGGCCTCAGCGCTAGGCAGGTGTAAGAGCCTGCCCACCCTCAAGGCAAGGCAAGGCCTTACCAGGCTGGGCTGAAAATGATCGAACAAGTTGTGTTTCTTGGTGAGTTGTACATTGTTGCAGACAAACAAGTGGGTTAATAGTACACGTGTTGCAGATGTGGGAGATGGGCATTGAGCTCTGCAAGGAGTTGTCGATACAGTACGAGACGGAAACGTTTGACTACATGCAACTCTCTTCAATCCTCGTATGACGAACCCGTCCATCTTTTAGCAGTGGCCTTTGGCTAATGTCATATTATTTATTATATTACGTCATTTCGTAATGGCTGAGTCTAGAAATACTTGTGTTAGGAAAAGTAAAGGAAATTTTTTAACACTGTTGCATAGCACTTAACACTGTAGTCATCTTTTAACACTGTTTCTGTCTGATATTTACCAATAGTACGGACTATTTCTGAGTGCTGAGAACTTGGTGACGTTTAATTGTACAAAGATGCACGATGTGTTGAGAAGTTAATTTCGCTTTTTTTCAAAAAGGTGTAGTAATTTAAATGTACAAATCCTCACTACTCCGGCAAATTGTGCTGAACTCGACAGTAACACGCGGACATAGCACACGCATTTTTCTATCGCTCACTAACTGTTGTCTGTGTCTTTAATATAGGCCATTTTTGGCCTACCATGTGTGTTATAATCAAATTAATGATTAAATCAGTGCATCACTGCCATTCGCTGGACAACATGAACTTCGTGAAAGAATCTGGGTTCCCACGCCTCCTGCAAAGTACTGGAATTTTTTTCTTGATTTTCCAGGACCCGCACAGTCCTGGAAAATGAGATTGGTCCTTGAAAGTCCTCGAAATTAAAGCATGAGGTCATGGAAAGTCCAGGAAAATGAAGATCTTTAATAGTTGATGAATGTACTAGCGGTTCAAAATAAGCAACATGTAGCACTAGCATAGCACTTAGTTACTGAAGTACCATGATGAGATAAATTTCGAAATATTTGGCATTCCATACACCTTATAAAGAACTTTGTGCTTTGTCTATACACTCTGTGTACAGTAAGTAACTGTTCTTGCATTTAAACATTGGTGGGCTTTAAAGGTCCGTGGACGCCAAAATTAACATATACATTTTGTCCATTTTCCTGAAAGTGCAGAATTTTCTGATAACTTTGCCAGTAATATCGGCGCCAATTTACCTTTGAAGTCGACGATTTACAAAAACGACAGAAAACGTGCCGCCATGATGGTCTGCGGTGACGTCATGAGTTTAGCCTATAGACGTCATGAATATTAATGGCCTAGCCTAGAATGATGACGTCGTCGGCTAGGCCATTAATATTCATGATTTATATGGGCTAGGGTCATGACGTCACCGCAGGCACTGATAGATTAGAATATTTCGCATAACGTAACGTAATGCCACATTTCGTTTGAATTCACGCATTAGTTTCATATATTTATGAAGCTCAAATCGACATATTATATATGCGAGGTTAAATGTCTAATTTAAGTCTACAGAAATTGCGCGAGTGAGTTTGACCGTGGCCATGGACCTTTGAGAAGGTCCTGTAAAATGTGTTGTCAGTCCTGGAAAGTCTTGGAAAAGTCCTGGAAGTGTGGGAACCCCATGTATTGGACCAGTGGGACAGTAAGTCATACAACAAGTTGTACAGCATTTTCGTGTATCGGTGATGCTATGCATTTGTTGTAGTAGCCTTTTGATTTGTTGCACTACATCGTACAACAATACAACATGTTGTAGTTCGTGTACAAGATATCCGTAGCAAAGTGAGTGGAGGTGGGGCTTAAGAGGTACTGCTCCAACAGTTCACAAAGGTGCAATTTTGGGGTTTTGGTCAACTGGAAGTAAGTCCAGAAAATGGTTTGGTTAAACAAACATTGAGTGTAATTACAAACATTCGTGGGAGTTTGGCTAGCTTTTTAAAAATTGAGCTGTGTTACTGTCATGATTGATAAATGTTGATCAACTTGGCATTCAATAAGTGACTAATTTAGCTCGGTGGCCAGTTTTTCACTGTATCTCAGTCTATAGCTTGAAACTTTTGACCGGTTTATCTCTGATCAATTAACAATACTTCATTCTCTAAACATTTGAAAACCAAACTTTTTGCCTGGTCTTACAGTCATGACTAACAACGTCTCATTGCACTGACTACTATTACGTGACTTCACTGTTTGTTTAGGCTTATTGTTACGTGTCCTTGTAGTCTTAGGACTTAACGCCACGCTAAAGTTTATTCTGCTTAGGTTAGGCTTGTATCAAGTATTAGACTTTCGTAATAAGCTTTGATACACTGCTGATATGCTATCAGTCATTTGTTTGTTGCTACAACGTTTAAAGCCATTTTCATCGTGGTCGTGTTTTATTGTTGAAAAAGCAAGCAGAATTGCTGAGGATTATGATTATGATTTTATCTTATTCATTTTAGGTTCATTTACCAACTTTAGTGCCAGTGCTAATAGTTGTATTGTTTTTGCTGCAGCGGAAACAAGCGGACTTCTATGATTCGATTATGAAAAAGATTCGCCCCGAGCCGGAGTATTTCCGTGTTGGTTATTACGGACTTGGCTTCCCGTCATTTCTCCAGGCATGTTCTGCTCTGCTGTGTGATGTGCTGTAATCTGCCGGATTATTTTGCTGATTTTACTAGAACAGCTATTGTTGTGGAGATAGTTACTAACTAACTAAGTAACAGGGAAGATTATTAGAACTACCATTATTGTTGATTAAATATGCATGCGTATAATGGAGTTCTTACATTTTAGGTTTAGGTTTAGCTCGTTTTTACCTCCACCAAGAAGGTAATGTTTTTGCCGGACTTTGTTTGTTTGTCTGTCTGTCTGTCTGTGTGTGACCAAGATAAGTCAAAAAGTTATGGACGGATCTTTCTGAAATTTTGAGGGTATGTCGGGCATGGCATAAACTACCAGTGATTTAATTTTGGGGGTGGTCCGGCAGGAATCCTGGATTCTGGATCACTTTGAAATTTTTGTTACCATTGCGTTAAAGGGGGCATAAGAAAATCGCTGGCAAAGCGAAGATGGTGATGCCACCTGGCGAATAGCTTTGCTTTGGCGGAGGTACCTGCGCTCTTCGAGTGCTTTCTCTAGTTTGTGTTTTGTGTTTCTGTAAAGGCTAAACTTACTGTTCCTTTATTCTGTGTTTGTGTGCATTCTGCCTGGAAAGGCCGTCCCAAAATGACCTACATACTGACTTGCTACTACCTCTTGAGATTATACAGTCTTACAGCCTTTGAGCAATAGCTGAAGTTTTTTTTTATTTTCCGAAGCTTCTAACATTGATTGTGATGTTTTGTAACTTTCTCTTTCCTGATTGTTGTATTGACATTGTAACACATCGATGGTCTTACTTCGATGTTCGAGCACTATTCATTTTTCACGTAATATAACATTATTCATGTGAACAATAGTGTTCATTTGATTGGATTGTGTCGGATGGATACTGTCATATCTAATTATCTCCGCCAAGTGAACATAATGAACATTGGAGGAGATTAAGAGATTGGTCGTTCGGTCCGTGTTTCCATTGTTCGTTCGTTCTGTGTACATGATGACTAATAATAACAGTGACGTCATTGCACCAACAGAGCAAGCAGCAATGCCAGCTGTTACATTAACCTCCCTGCCCTGCAGCGAAGTGGCTCTTCCTTTTGCCTTCTCTTTCCTTGTGTTTAAATCACTTCACTTGGCAGAGATATGCACTCTCACGAGCGCCTTCTAGTTTTATGTCATATGTTTCGGTGCAAACTTCTTGATCACGAATCCAACTCTTTGACTGTTCCATCACCAAATGCCGTTATTATGTATACGTGCATTATGCCTGGAAAGGTCGTCCCCGAAATGACCGACACTGTGTCGGGTGGGACGTTAAGCCCTACTCACTCACTCACACCCCATCACCAAATCTTGACGAATCTCGTGTTTGCTTATGAACTTATAGGATAGGGTCCTAAACTGATCCCGTCAGCTTTATCACGTCTCGTCGCCATAGAATTTGGTGTGCTGCAGCAAATAGTGCACGTGAACGTAATGCAGTGTTACTTTTGTTAACACATATAGCAATTATATCGCTAATTGTTGTGTTGTTTAATGGCTGTAGAATCGAGTGTTCATTTATCGTGGCAAAGAATACGAAAGACTTGCGGATTTCACCGCTCGACTTCAGAACCAGTTTCCGAACGCTCACGTAATTTCTAGCTAATTGTTTTAAATTGTCATCATTATTACAAAGAAGGAGCGTATGATCACAGTGAATATTCAGTGAATCATTTTGTGAAATCTCAAGGTTGACATTGATATGACTAATCAGTATTTCACTTCCTGTCATTGTGTCTGCATGTCTTGAGTATTTTGCGATGTGGCATGTCATGTGTCAACCTGAAATTTATTTCAGCTTGTGTGTAGGCCTAAATGTATGTACTATTTTTAATTGTCTGCATTTTTGCGAAATAAACTCATATATAACCACTAGAGTACTTTGGTTAATGTTGAAAATTTTTATCCTTTTTGTCAAAAAGCATAGCAAACTGTCTGTTCTGTTGTATGTTATGGTCGTTGGTCATTGCGATTAACCTTGACATTGTATGGAGCAGAGTTAATATTTAGTCACGTGCTGATTGTAGTTAATGAAGACATTGAATGTGCCATCGGAGAAAATGCAGCAGGACATGGTACAATGTACGTGTGTCTCCACTTTTTAACGATACAAATTTTACCGATTTCACAATGCACCAGTTTGCAATAAATTAACGAAATCATATTGCAGCTGGTAGTAAATAACATGTTTACTGATCAAGTAACTTGATAATTTAATATTTTTTTAATTTTTTAATTTTTTGGGTTTATTGAGCTTTAAGTAGTGGGTATTTAGGCATGTGTGTCAAAAGTGAAATTTTGAGAATTATTGTTGACTTTTTTGACATGCAAAATATCTTAACAGCAGCTTGAAGCAACTGGATACAGCAACAGCTGTTAGTTAGATACCGGTACATCTGTTGTGCCAGATACTAGCTCAGCACACTTGCACCCAGTCAGAATTTGCCACAGTCGTTCCCGGAACCAGTTGTTAAGCCTTGATATGGCCGACAGTCACTTAAAGCTAAACAAAGAGAGAACTCAGGTCATCTGGCTGGATACTCGTCAGCAACTGAACAAGCTAAGCACTCAGCTTCGACTCTTCCAAACGCCACGGTCCAGTTTTCAACTGCAGTCAAAGACCTTGGTGTTGTACTGGACAGCCAGCTTACCTTGGCCAATCACGTTGCTGCACTCAGCCGTTCCTGTTTTTTTTACATCCGACAGCTGAAGTCAATTAAGCAGTCACTGACACCAGAGGCAATGAAGACATTAGTGTATGCCTTCATCAGCAGCCGAATTGACTACTGTAACAGTGTGTTCACCGGCATTAGTGGTCGGTTGCTCCAGAGGCTGCAAGCCATCCAGAACGCCGCTGTTCGTCTCGTCACTGGGGCCAGAAGATCTCAAACATGTGACACCGATACTGTGTCAATTGCCAATACGGCAGCGTATTCTGTTCAAGACAGCCGTGTCACTCACTAGTTAGTCCACCCAGAAACGATAGTTTTCGGAGCTTACTTATGTTTTACTGCAGTTTTATTTATTTATTTGTATATTTTGCCATGGTATTTACAAGCTCCATCGGCTGATCACTGCGAAATTTTGCACCGTGGTCTGCAATATGTTGTGCGTTGAAAATTGGGTCCAAACATTTCCACAGCCCTTCCCAAACAAATGTTAGGGGCCAAAAACATGCAAAATTTGGCCCAATTTCTGACAACTTCAAACTTCGGTGGCGAATATCTCCGAAACGGATAAATATATTCAGAATCGTTCTTATCAACCGTAATTTCTCGTGCATTCGGCAGAAAAAGTTTGGTGAACTTTGGTCCACTAATTACGGAGATCTAAGGGTGGAGTCATATCCACCTAAAT
>Ga0209671_1009328_pt1 | contig 10293 bp, 5 predicted proteins | sample WorMetHERISLAND2_2_FD_187401 | JGI IMG/M metagenome (GOLD analysis project Ga0209671, IMG submission 187401) | Marine gutless worms symbiont microbial communities from Max Planck institute for Marine Microbiology, Germany - Olavius geniculatus... | ecosystem: Host-associated > Annelida >... | reverse complement strand
GTAAGTGTATATAACAGTCATTAACAGACCAATAAATCTAGCACTTTTCCACTCTAACAACCTTGCATGTTCTATAACACACCTGAACTGACAAAATTATACTCAACTGATGAGTCCGACTGCTAGGATAATAAATGTTTCTTTACTAGCGTACGCATACATAAGTATATTATGCTTAGTTTACGTGTTGCCATTTAAAATCCATTAATCAACCAAAGTCTATTGTAAGCACACATGTCCTATGTCTCATCAGAAAACTAATGTAACACAGCAAAAAAACACAAAATGCAATAATGTGAACACCATCATTGTAATCAGATCATAATGTTGTTTAAAATCTACTTCAAACTGTAATATTGAATAGTTCTGGAATAGTTCGTATGTGTCGTATATAGGCCTATTGTTCTTGCAGCGGTAACGCAGTTGACATTTTAGCTGTTTCACGTTTAATCAAAGGTACAATTTATAGAAAAAAAATGAAATCATAAATTTTTAGGGGGTCCGTAGACCCCCCAGCCTCCCCCCTAAATGACGCCCCTGAGTCCATTATCTCGTTCTGCACTAGCACCAAATAGCCACAATACTTGGTGTGCCGAGCAAAAACAATACTGCAAATTAATCAGGTAAACTAACCAAGAATACAAGTGATAAGTCAGAACACATTTACGCATGTCAACCAGCTTATTTCCAAGCCAGCGACAATGGTCATTGCAAAACGATCAGTTCTTTTTCAGGACGAAGTATAACATTGTACGAAGTTAATTAAAAGCTGCCGCTAAGTTTTGCCCTTCCCAGAGACAGATAGAGACAAAATCGACGAAGCTGATCATTTGTTTTATGACGTGCGTCAACCTGCTGCCGTATCCAGCTCCTGCTGATGCTACTGCTGCTGCCCAGTGCAGGACGGGGTCAAGAGGTCAACTCCACGAAGGCAGATCTCAGTATTTATTTGGCTCTCTGTCACGGTGGTCGCACTGAGACCGACGGACACACTGACGGACCGTCGGACGGACGTTCTCGACGACTATATAATAGGGTAATGGGGGAGAGCGCCTCTACGACCAGTAGGCTTTGTGGACGATGTCCAGATAATAGGCGTCCTATTTTGATGATATTTTTCCGGAACAGTATAGGCTAAGCCAATTTTTAAATCCTTAATTCTGCTCGGTTCAACCTTATATCAAGTAAGCTTCCGAGGCTATGGCTAAATTTAAGAGGGCAAGGTAAAGGAAAGTAAGGGAAAATGGAAAAGATGGGAAAAAGAAATAAAGAGTGAGTCGGAAAAATAGTAAGAAAAGTAAGTAAAGCGAAAGCAGGTGACCCCTAGTATGATTCCTGAAACTCGCGCCCGTGCTGACGGACGGATGTTAATGACGTGTGCGGTGTAGCATGCCGACCTTGCTTGTCTTCTATATCGACGTCGAGAAGTCGCGCGTCTTCGTTTAGACTGTCACGCTGCGTGGACGAATAGTAACAAAACGATAAATACTCCGCCGCAACAGACACTCGACCGCGACAAGCACGTAGTTCAGTGAGTGGACAGTGCCGCACGTCTTCTGCGAAAAAATGTCAGTCTGTCGCTGTTGAATGACACCGCACGGACGAGAAAAATCGAATTGAATCTGCAACTAACATGGCACATGAAATGACTAAGATCGCTTAAGTTGGACTGATTGTTGCAGTTCTTTTACTGTTTTTTTGTTGTTAATTTTAAACGTACTGCAACATAGTTATAAAACTGTTTAACCCTTATGTTGCAATTGGGGGAAGTAATTTTACCCCCAAACCGATTTTTACCGTCATGGTCTGAAACCGCTTGGAATTGTGAGAAACGCTTTAGTGACTTTTCCTAGATAGGCTATGTTTGGCCTAAAATGCTGTAGAAAGTTTAAAAATATCTTTGCACGTTTTTCCAATATAGCGGCTGGAAAACCGACACGCAACCCGAAAATGACGAAAAGTTCCATGCTATAAAGTGTTATTTGGTTTTCTAGAGCACTTACAAACAAAATTTCAACTACTATATCTATGTTTCCCGCAGCCAATAGGCCGGAAGCCGAATAAATAGCCGGTCTTGACCAGCCGAACTATTTATCATCTTAGGTGGCCTTAGACGGTACATACGAGCGCCCAAGGGTCTGGTGCTACCGGCAGAGGCCATGTCTATGCGCCACAGAGACATGTCCTAACGGCATATTTATCTGGCAGCCGAATAAATCGGCTATTCATCCGGCTGCTGGATAAATAGCCAGCTTTAGTTAATTTGGCCATTTTAGGTGTCTTTAGCTGGTATGTACGAGCGCCCAAGGGTGCTACCGGCTACGGCCTTGTCTCTGCGGCGGTCGCTCGTACCGCCGAGTCGTACCGCCGCAGAGACACGTCCACGCAGCATATTTATTCGGCAGCCGGATGAATAACATCGGCTTTAAATCTGGCTGCCGGGTCAATAACAGGTCATAGCGAGCCCGGCTATTTATCCGCCGCCGACTGCCGGATAATTAGCCGGTTTAGTCAGTTCATCTGACTGCTGGATGCCGGATAAATAGCCAATCATAACCAGCCCGACTATTTATCCGGCAGCTGTATTCTGCTTCGGATTACGCCTAACGCTAACGTTTGCGACCGACGCTGGTGCCACCGGTTAGCAAATGTGAGTAAACCTATATGATTGTGGGCTTCGTTTTCAGTCAACCGGATAAACAGCCCACAGGCTATTTATTCAGTTGCCAGATAAATAGGCAACGCGAAGCGTAAATGACACGGATAACTACTCAAGATGCTTGTAAACACTTGTGTTCATTTCACTGACGACGAATACATAAAAATCGACACTAAAGTCATTCAGACATGAGCTGCGAAAGCAAAACTGAAATCACTTCCTGTTTCCGGCCGCCATTTTTGAATTTTCGGGTCAAAAGACACCAGTGAGGGTTGGCATAAAAACCAATAAAATGTTTACCCCCGAAAACGTGGGTACAGTCATTAATACTTTGCCTCTAACTGGCACAGAACACGATATACACCTGGGGTAATTTTACCCCCCCCAATTGCAACGTACGTATGTAGAAAAACCATTGCAACACTAGGGTTAATATTGCATTCCTCTAAAATTGTGCAGTCTAAAAGCTATTATAAAATTCAACAAGACACAGTTGCTATAATTAGTTAAGCATAATAGTTTTCCATGAAATACGGGTGTTAGCAATATTGGTAATTTTCAGCGGCGACATTAGCCCTACTAACACAAATCAATAACCTAGGAGGCATGTCGTATTTGAGATAGGCTAATCGAACAAAACTCTCAAACTTCGGTTCGTCGTTTTAGATAGCAGTCAGTGTGCCTGTGTGTATCGTGCGTATGTCAGATGTATTGTCGGTGCAGCGCATCGACAGACGAGAACCGACTTTTCTCGTCTCTGTTCGATCCAAACAGTTACAGTCGACACGTTCGGCCGGTGGTCGACCACAGAAAGCCGGTCGTCGTCGACGTTCGCTTGTCGCTGATCGAAATCGTCGGACTCGATGAAACCAACGGACGTCTCACTCTCAAGCTTCAACTTAACTTGGTCTGCTGTTGTTAATAGTTTTTGTATCGTTGCCTTGTCGAACCCCTGAGACAATTTCAAAGAACTCCTGTACCCACTTGCAGTCTTGACACAGCAGCTGGAGTTGTCATACAGTGCTATGAAGATATTAATGAACCGGTCAAGAATGGAGCAGTATCAGAATTTTCCACAAGGATGGCCTGTGTACACTCTCAAATGCCTTTTTGAAATCGATGAAGTTAATGATGATGCATAATTACCCAAGATAGAATCGCCAAATCTTCACTGTCGGCTGCCTAAAAGACTCTAGTTTCAGAAACTGTGAAACTTTTCCATAAATTCGAAAGGGGGTCTCTCCGAATGAGGGCGCTAAATAAGAAGAGGGCAGGAAAAATTTGCGATTTTTAGCCTTATTGGTTGCTGTATCTCAGTAACGGTACGATAAAGGGCGTAGGTTACTATTAAACACTAATAGAAAGTCGTATACACTGGCTCTCGATTGGCATCGAATTCAATGACCTTAGATAACCTTGAACGCCAAAATAGAGGTTTTCATGGATTTTTTGGCGATTTTGGGCTGCGAGATGAATTTCAAGAGCGAATTGCGCCGAAATCAATTGAGATAGACATGGACAAGCTGCATAAGAAATTTTCAGCATTAAACGTTGATTTCGACGGTTCAAGTCTCGATTTTCTATGTTCAAGGAAACCTGCACACCAGGGCATCAAAAAGCGTTATTTTACCGTTGTTGGCAGTCTTTTGTGAAAACTGTTGCAGATAGGCATGCGCATGCTGCCTATCGCAACAAGCACTAGTGACGAGCTTTTTAGTCGTATCAACGTCGATGACTTTGAAAAACCCTGAACTCCAAAAACAAGGGGTCTTATTGATTTTTGCGATCTTCGGCTGCAGCGCACACTCCAAGAATGAACTGCGACGAAATGGCTGGAGATAGAGTGACAGTTTGCGAACAGGAACTGCTATAGGCTTTCGCGCGTCTCGTGAGCATTAGCTCAAATTTTTTGTTAAAAATAATATTTTCGTATTTTGTTTTTGCCGCCTATTTGTTCTTGAGTTTCTGGCGAGTTTGAGTGTCGATGATTTTATTTAATGTTTTTTGATGTATTGTATGCCATTTTTACGCGCGAAAGCAGCTACTGCTTTCAGCGCGTCTTAGCCATCGCAATTCTGTCTGTCGGTCTGTCTGTCCCTCTGTCCGCCACACGGGTGGATCAGTCAAAAACGGTGCAAGCTAGGATCACCAAATCTTTACCGTCGGCTCCCTAGAAGACTCTAGTTTTAGGAACCGTAAAGCTTTTGCATAAAATCGAAGGGGGTCACCCCGAACGAGGGCGCTAAATGAGAGGGGGTAAGCAAAATTTGCGATTTTTAGCCAGTAAGTCGCTGTATCTCAGTAACGATGCGAGATAGGGCCTAGGTTACTATTAATCACTAATAGGAAGTCGTACACTGGCTCTTGATTGGCGCCGAATTTAATGACCTTGAATGATCTTGAACGCCAAAATAAAGGGTTTTATGGATTTTTTTGGCGATTTCGGGCTGCGACACAAGTCTATATCATTTACAAAGTGGCGCCACGCTACTATCGTTATGCGATCCAGATAAAGAATTTGGTATTTGTATATTAACTTCGCGTGAACACCCCAATTTTCAGCTAAACTACTGAACCGGAACTGCTATAGGGTTTTGCGCGTCTCGAGAGCATTAGCTCAAATTTCTTGTTACTGTTAAATTGCTACTAAGGCCTACGTCTGTCGGCCTGCAAACCTGCCTGAAGCCGACAGATCTAAATCGCGGTGTTTTGAAAGTTGCTTTGTTGCATTGCCATCTGTCTAAACCTACTCACAACTTTCTCTTCTGTAGGCCTATAGGCTTACGAATACGACACAGTTTTGTGACTGCATGGATTGGCTGATGCTCCAGAGCTGGAGAGATGAATATTTGATGTGGAATCCGAGCCACTACGGTGACGTTCAACGCCTGTACATCGAGATCGCGCCAACGTCGAGGATCTGGCTGCCAGACATCGCACTGTTCAATGCGTAAGATCATAGCGTAGCCAGGAATTTGTCTCAGGCGGATTAACCGTTGTGCCAATTGTGCCGTGGCAGAGAGGGAGCTATACGGTTAAAGACGAATCGGATTCGATCGGCGATAATCAGTATTGAAACAGCAGTACTATGTACAGTACTTAGACCTACAGTAGTTTAATGTTGTTTAATAGTATGCGATATAAATTATTTCCCGAAAAAATATCTTCTGACATTGGTTAATGCAGCCAGTCCTGTGTGTCACATGTTATTTTACCACAATGTAAATTTCATAGTTTCAAGACTTCATTTATCAACAGACACATGTTAAATTGAGTGTAGTGTAGTGTAGTTAAGTTTATGTTCAGTGTTTGTTTTTATTGGTGTATTTCCTGCAGTGTTATAATTTCGTATTTGCTCACAGTAGTGTTTGATGCACGTTTGATGCGTCTCAATAAATCATTCATTCATTCAGTCAAAAGCCATTACGTAGGCCTATCTACGCATTATAGGCCTAAGCTTATATCTTAAAAACGAATTAGATGCAAAAGCGGATAAATTAAAAGTGTGCGCGATAGCATAGGCCTACATCATTAGTATTTCTGCAGTTTTTGTGTTTGTGTGAAGAATTAACACGCCGGTGTTCGGAACATCGACGGGTAGCATTCTACCAGGCGGTTCATCAATGGCAGTGGTTCAGTCACACGGGCGAGTGCGTCTGGTCCAGGCTTTCACGGCGTCGGTGACCGCTCGCCACGAGTTCCGTGCCAACTCGTGGCTGGCGACGCTGCGTCTCGGCTCGTGGTCTTACGACGACGACGCACTGCGACTGCGACCAGCCGCGACGACCGGCGACCGACGACGAACCAACGACGACCAGCTGGACGTCGATACCGAGCATTACATGGCCGGAGACCACTGGACACTCAGCGGACACTCGGGACAGCGCGTTGAGAGCAGCGTCGACGTCAGCAACAGTCTGACTGATTGCTGTCCGCCGCCCGCTTCCGCCAAGTTCGTCACATTCAACTACGCACTGAAGCTGCGCAAAAAAATCGGACCGTCTCTACTCGCAGGGTGACCATGACAAGTCTGAAATTAACGGCCAGACAACGAGTCTTTTACAGCGAGTGTAAAAGTGCGTAAAGAGCGATGTAACTGAACTGAACTGGCTTGGTTTAGTTTTTGACAAACTGAATTTGGGCAAGCAAGGCAAGCTCATTGGTCATTGGCTGCCATGTACGTTAACTACGTACGCCACCAACGCCGTTAGACGGTGCCTACTGTAATGCATTACTACTTGCCCATTGGTCAGTTTGTCAAAAAACTGAACCATGTCAGGTCAGTTCAGTTCAGTTACGTCGCTCTGTACGCGACTTAAAGGGTCAAGCGTGCTTCGTCTATGGCGAGTCAACATGCAACTAAAAAACATCGTAGCGCGAATTTACCCGACCTTGTAGGTGTTTACGATAAGAAAAAAGCGTACGTGCATCACTGCATGGAAAACTGACTCGTTCAACAAAAGCTACAAGTATCAGTAGTAGTTGTTGTGGTAGTCGTAGACTGTTTTTTTTCTAGTAGTAGTAGTAGTAGTAGGCCTACAGACCGCGTTCTAAACAGTGACATCCTTGCTTTGTCTGCACGTAGTCTTTTGCTGTCTTGTTCTGATGCGACAGTTCTCTAATGCGTTATCTTCCTCTGTCGTGGATTTCTTGAACATTTCTCAGCAACACTATCCAACGTCTTCCATTACACAGAGTGTGTTTTGCAAGCTCGTTTTCTCGAGCTGGTTTATTTGTCTAATGGCCGATTCACACCTATACGAGGACGCCACTCAACTCTGGAGCCGCGTCGGCGTCGTCGGTGCGAATTGGCCCTAAGGAAGAACCACACGAAAATTTGACTAAGACCAGCAATCCAGCACTGATATGCAAAAGACCGCTCAACCTGGGCCGAATTCAAACATAGGCCTACACATCGTTTTGTTGCTAGATCTGTGGACAAACCACCACAGGCCATTTTAGCGTGTAGCATAATTTATGCGCCATTACTCATTCTGTGCAACATTAAATCACCACTTGTGTGTCACTGTCTTTTAACTTTTACACTTTTGTTCAGAGGTATATGACAAATCGTAAAAAAATAACAAATTGCTTATCACCAGACAATAGGGCCTATTTTCGAAAGTTTTAAATGCACCAAACCTACGTTTTCGCCCGGATCTATCCCGGTTCCCGCTGGGGGAATTAGGACGGTTCCCCAGACCTCCTAGTCAGATGGGAAGAGGAACACCTCACCCCCATTCTCCTCCCAAAGCTCTACGTCTTCGTCGTCTACATTATCGTCGTCTTTGATCGGTGCATTGCTCATACCACCAGATCCTCGATCGCGACGTAACTTGCGTATCTTAAACAATAATTCCTTAGAATAGCCAATGCAAAATAAAGACAAAAAGTAAGCAGCTGACAAAAATAATAAACAGCGCATTTGGAAACTTTAAACCGATAACAGAATATGCCATTTTAATACGAATGTAACAACTTATGAACAGACACAAAAAAAACTTTTACAACAGCCAGCACTCTAGCAGGAATTATATTATTAAATCCATGAAAGATATGCGGAATTACTGACAATAATAGGCTACAAAGTCCAGAGTGTCTGCGTAAAGGTCCTGTCATTCACGCAACAGTCCACATGCTGATCACATTAAATGTTAGATGTCAAACAGAAAACATTAATAAACGAAATAAACAAACAAACAAATAAATCACAATATGTTAACTGCATTGTTATTAAAATTCATTAGCTACCTGTAAAACAACAGTTAATAATCGAGACATGCAACTTCAATTCATTATTTCTCAAAATCACACATCATGTAACAGCGGCATTTCTACATTATCTCACTGCAGCATTTGTCAGGTTCACAACATTTGGCGTCGTGTAGCAGAGTGGGTTGTGCACAATGTCGAACAACATAAATGAACGACCTCACATTTATGAAAAACAAGCATGTGGAATGCATGTATTAAAATCAAAGTCGTCAGTCAGAAACAGACTATTGACATCGAATGTCTATTAAACGTCACGAGTGAGTGAGTGAGTGAGTGAGTAGGGTTTAACGTCGCACCCGATACAGTATCTATTTCGGGAACGACCTTTCCAGGCAGGATGCACATAAACACAATAATGGAACGGTAAGTTTAAACTTTACAATAAACAGGAAGTTTAACCTTTATAGAAACACAAAACACAAAAATACAAAAACGAGGTTAACCTAAAATTGTAAGAACTCCAATATATGCGTGCATATGTAATTAACATAATGGTAGTTCTAATAATCTTCCCTGTTATCCTCTAGACAGTCATTAATTTCAAAATGATGTCTATTGGAAGACAGGGGGCAAACGTCACGAGTAGCGAGAAGTAGGCAGCCTATGATTTCAAATTAGTTTACAGACCATTTTACCCACACAACCATTTACGAGATCATTTAAATACAAGTGCAAACAATACAAGACAACGCATAAATCACTACTCACTTGGCATCGTGTGGTACACTGCCTTACAACACAACAGTATGAGAACCTTGCAAACCTAGTACCGGGTATTGCCTCGTTACCAAAAGCCATTCTCCAGTGCCTAGCTATAGTTAGCTGACAAAGCCATTCGGGCTTAAGTCAGACCAACCTAATCAGGAGTATGTCAGAAAAACCAGACAACAAAGTCGACAGTAGACAAGAAGCCCAGCTGTCGCTAGGATGTGGCCGACCGAACTGGTTGTCACTGACATTAAAGGTCGTAGAAGGTCGATGATTTGCAGGTAATTTAAAAGCCAACATGCGACTTCATATTGATTATCAATATAAACACAAAACACCAAAAAAACGACGGAAACCGGAAATTGTAAGAACTACTGATTATAATTGTGCATATGTATCGGAAAATGACAATTCTTATAATCTTCCCTGTTTTCCTCCAGACAGTCATCAATCTCATAATGCTGTCTATTGAAGAATCAAGGAAAAAGTGAGTGAGTGAGAGAGTAGGGTTTAACAACCCACACGACACAGTATAGGTCATTTCGGGGACGGCCTTCTCAGGCAGAATGCACACAAACACAATAACGAACAGGGGAGCGCACACAGAGACAGGCAAGATGCTAGTTTAATCTAGCACGTAGAGCAACAAGAAATTCAAGCTAATGCTCACGAGACAGACAAAAGCCTCTATCAGTTCCGGTTCAGTAGTTTAGCTAAAAATTGGGGTGTTCACGCTAAGTTAATATACAAATACCAAATTCTTTATCTGGATCGCATAACGATAGTTCCGCGGCGCCATCTTGTGAATGATACAGACTTGTGTCGCAGCCCAAAATCGCCAAAAAATCCATAAAACCCCCTATTTTGGCATTCAAGGTCATTGAATTCGGCGCCAATCGAGAGCCAGTGTATGACTTCCTATTAGTGATTAATAGTAACGTAGGCCCTATCTCGCACCGTTACTGAGATACAGCGACTTATTGGCCCAAAACTGCAAATTTTGCCCACCCCCTCTCATTTAGCGCCCTCGTTCGGGGTGACCCCTTTCGAATTTATGGAAAAGCTTTACGGTTCCTGAAACTAGAGTCTTCCAGGCAGCCGACAGTAAAGATTTGGTGATCTTATCTTGCACCGTTTTTGACTGATCCACC
>Ga0209671_1009327_pt1 | contig 10293 bp, 8 predicted proteins | sample WorMetHERISLAND2_2_FD_187401 | JGI IMG/M metagenome (GOLD analysis project Ga0209671, IMG submission 187401) | Marine gutless worms symbiont microbial communities from Max Planck institute for Marine Microbiology, Germany - Olavius geniculatus... | ecosystem: Host-associated > Annelida >... | reverse complement strand
GACGTCGGTCGCTGCAACGCCGGTCGGCTCTTCACTCGCTCGTTCGACGCAATTCGGCAACGCCGTCACGCCGAACCGTCGAAAATCACTTCAGGTAAGTCCGATCTGTCGTTCTCGCCCGACCGGGCGCGTTTTCCTGCGTGCTCGAAGCGCCCGAGGCGACATTTTTCGTACCATATTGTCTGTCGCTCTGTGGCAAGTGCGTGGTGCTATGACGTCACAGGGCCTACACCTGGGCGCAGCGGGCGGGGAGCGGAGGGGCGGTCCGTTTGTCTCAGCAGCCAGGCAGGCTGTGTGTCAGTCTCCTGGGCCGTTTGCGCCGCTCGTAATGATAATTTATGTCGCGAAACAGATGTCGCACGGTGCCTTTGATTTTTGCCAGCTTATTATGTGTCTAATTGTTGCACTGAATGTCCCTTTAATCGCCGCTGTATACCCTACTGTATACACGCTGTCATAGTTTTCGCCTGTCATAATATATCTAAACTTGCATAGAAATGATTACGATGACGATGATGTTGTCATGTTGATGACGATAATGATAATGATGAAATAATAGTAATAATAATAATATAAGAATAACGACAGATTTATCTGGTACATGATGCAGTGGTGTCGCCAGGGTTTGGTGCGAGGCGGGCACGAAATTAAGGGAAAATAATCTAGGCCTTTAATTACGAGTGACGGACGAAATATTATGAAGTTCATGCAAAAACAGCGACACAACTAGGTCTGTATATTCGTAACCACACGGAGTCGAATGCCAGAATTCATCTGATTTTAAAATGCGATAAAAAGCTGAAAAAATTTAGAAAGTTGGAGGTCGAGAGAACACGTGCCGCAGTGCATCATAGATGTCAGTAGGCCTTATACGTGCGAACTTCTGCGATAAAACGCAAATGTGCAAGTTTGCGGCGACACTTTTCGCTCCGTGAAATGAAGTCGGCGGCGACCGTTGGCGTTTGCAGTTTCTTTCGTTTGTTTTATTCGATTTTATGTCGCATGTGCGAGCGCCCTTAAGCCGGGTTTCCAACCAACGCAACGCACGCAACGAACACGATAAAGTACGCAACGGACGCAGCTGACGTAAGCGTCACAGCCATTATACGCTAGGATAGAAGTGGTGTGTCTATCCTTGCGTTGCGTAAGTTGCGTGCGTTGCCTTAAATGGACACTAGGCATCAGACGTTTAAAGGTAGTGTTATAGCTCTTAATGGAAACTCATTTCAGAGCTACGGAGCGTCACCTGCCGTATGGAATTACAAAGTGTTATCTGCCACCCGACACAGGTGATCGCTCCCCGCCTTAACAAATGTCAAATGTAAATTTATATAGCGCATTAACGTCAAAACCTCTAATGCGCCTTAACCCCAGCCAGATACGCCGGTACTCGATTTATCTGGATGGAAGGCTGAGTTGACTAGACGGCTGGTTACATACCGAGATGGTTAACGTGCCCACAGGCAGTCACCCATCTAAGTACTAACCCGGCCCGCTAGCTATAGGACTGTTGTCTGTTGTCGTGTAAAGGTTGGAAGATGGCGTCCGGGGTCCAGTCGGTCAACCACAGCGACGTCCTGCAGGCGGCGACGGCGGTTGCGTTCAACGTCGACGTCAAGTTTGAACCGTCTGGATCAGTGGCGGCGGCGGCGGCGGCGTCAGTGGCTGGCAGCCCCGAACAGTCTGCCACACACGGTCAGTCGGACGACGAGCAACACCCAGCGGTCACCGTCGTCAGTACTGTCGTCGCCACGCTCACAGCCACTCTGTCAGAGATCGGCGACGATGGCGGCACTCAGAGCGGCAGGATCCACCAGCTGGAGCAGGGCGTCGACAATCTGATGAAGAAGATGGGAATTCACAGTATGATGATGCACATGCAACACTGATTACTATTATAGCTGTCGAATTAACGTGTTTACTTTACACGTTAACGCGTTAAAGAATTAACGCGCATTAAAAAATCGGCGCGCGTGTTAACGCGGTTAAAAATTAACGCATCGATTATCATCATTACAAACGCATTCAGGGGTACTTGCGCCTGAAAGAGAAAATGTATATTTTACGTGGATACCAAAAGACGTAAGTTTGGCCCCCAGACAGATATAGGTCCGTTGCTTGGGAACTCATCCTTTCAGTGACACTCTGAGTAATGTTGGCGAGGGTGAAACTAAATGAGCTAGCATACACTGGAAGGCGGATTCTAGTAGCCAGCCGTTTTAACCGACCAAGTCGGTATGCTTGCACCCTTTTAAGCGCGAAAATTTATTTCTAATAAAGAATGACAGATTGGTCATAAGAAAAAGGCGTTTGCCTAGCCTAACGTAAACTTTTTAGTTACAGGTACCGGTACGCCTCCGGTTTCCCTTACGTATTTTTGTTAATAAACATGCTTCTGAACATACTGATTTCTGTGACGCCGTAACGTCAAATACGTTTCTGGGAGACTTTAAGATGAAACGAGCCAAGACTGAGAATCGCCTAGGTTTCTGCAGTCTATCGTATCGTGGTATCGTAGTATATTCACACTTGTACGTTTTCGCTATGGTCTATCGCGTATTTGGAAATGCGGCCTACTTTTTCTTATAATTATCTCCGCCAATGGAACAAAGTGAATTGGTGGAGATATGAGATTGGTCGATCTGTTTGTCGTTGTATGTGTGTGTCCGTCCGTCTGTCTGTCTGTCTGCGTACGCGAATTGGCGGAGATATGCACTCTAACGAGCGCCTTCTCGTTAAATTTTCTGCTTTCGTTAATGCTGTTTCACCTCAAAAGGGACAGGCGCAAGCTCTCTCCAAAATAGGCCCCTGCCATCAGGTATATAAAAGTAATGCATACATTATGTGCAGCTGTAAAACACGCCTTGGCCAAAAGCGTGTTCAAAGCGACAGCAATGAACTGAACTGTTCTGACGCACTTCGGTTCATTTCATTTCTGTCGCTCCTTCACTCTAAAAGCGAGCAGCACTACAGTCTTCGCGAGCGAATTCACAACTTCCAACTTCCTGATCGTACATCAGACATCGGTGACAAAAACTTTATCATAAGAATGCGCTACATTGTCAGTCTGTATTAGCATGGACTATTTTTTTCTTATTCGTCTCATTGATTGTTAATATGTACAACTGCGTAACAGCGTTTTGTCTGTTTTTTACGTTTCCGCCAACGTGGTGGCTTGAGGCATTATGAGTGTTCGTGCGTGAGTCTCGAACAAAAGTTGTCAACACGATATCTTGGGTAATTGTTGACAGAATTTGACCAAACTTTCACCACTAACGAACTTTTAGGCAAGCTAAACGCTTCAAATTTTGGAGTCAGAAGGTCAAAGGTCATGGTGGGGTCAAATATGCACCATAATGCACGTTTTGGTCTTGTTAGCACGATATTTCGAGTGTTAGTTGTCACATGTTGGCGGAGGCATAAATAGTCGACGGAGTCGTAAGCACCATCTGGTTTTTATTAAACTATGAATGAATGCATGCATGTTGTTTGTTCTGGTGTTTGCTGAGCAGTTCCGCTGTGGGCGTCGCTGCTGATTGCTGTGGTGACGCTTCTGCTGGTCGTCTGTTGTTGCGGCTGCCTGTGCAAGATCTGCTGGAAGAGACGCAAAGATCGCGGCTTCAGAAAAGGACTGCGGAGCGCCGTCGATCTCAGGAGCGTACAGATCCTTGGCAATACGCTTAAGGACAAGGTGTGTGAATACGTTTCTGCTACCAATTTTAGACAATTTTTTCGCCAAATTAAGGTTATGTTTTAGTAACTGTTTACATGAACGTCTCTGCTTGTTACTTGTTTGACTGTTTGCAAGATTACTCGCAAAGTTAAGACTGGGAGCGAAACGGATTGTGAGAAACTGTGGAAGGGGTTGGACAAAGCTATAGTGAGAAATCACTTGTACTGATGTTAAAAAGCTGTATCTTGATATGAATGCAAATTCTTTATGAGCTTTTTTGTTAACTGCAGGGTTTGATCTTCTCGAGTGATATTTAGCATGTTCATGCATTCGGCATCTGTTGCGGAATTTGCGACAATTTTTTTATTTTTGTTTGGTTTGATAAAACAATACAAAGTTCGCTTTTGTCGGTAGCATAAGATTTGGTTGTTGTCACAAATAAATTCCTAACCATGCGTGATTATTGTCACTGGGTAGATTCAACCGGACCTGGAAGCATTGGAACCCAACATGGAGGACATCGAAGACTCAGACAGTTCCAAGGACGAAGTCCAGCTTGGTCGACTTCACTTCTCCATGGACTATGACTACACTAAGTCAGAGGTAGGCCTTTGATCCACGAGATTTTGCTACCGCTGCTGTCACCTAAAACGAACAAATATGTCAGATTACTAAAAAGTATAAATTTTTACTGCAAGATTTGCAGTGGTAGTGGGTAAATGGTACGCTTCTCCCCATCCAGAATTTCTAAAGGTCACGTTCCGAATAATACAAATACGACTTTTTGGACATGTGTTTTATTATGCCATGTTGCTATCCAGGCTAAAATAGTTTTTGAGGCATGTATCCAGTAGGCACAAACATTTATTCATGAACTTTTCTAAACGTTTCTAAACGCTATTCTTAGTTTATCTTATGCGATAGATAGATGTTTGCTTCTTGTTTAGGTTTGCTTTAATAACTTAAAATTAATTAAAAAACGCTATTGTTGATTTTTCGTTCTCTTTGCATCGAATGTTTTCCGGTGTCAACGAAATGAAGGCGCTTATGAAAACAGTAGCCTAGATTTTTTTTAACGTTATTGACTGATATCAGTGACACGAGTTTGTCGTTGACAGCTATCGGTGAGCGTGATCGAGGCGATTGATCTGCCCGGCATGGATATGTCCGGCACTTCCGACCCCTACGTGAAGGTTTACTTGCTGCCCGAGAAAAAGCCAAAGTTTGAGACCAGAGTGCACCGGAAAACGCTGAACCCGATTTTTGACGAGACATTCGTCTTCAAGGTTTGTCGATAATTATTTATTCGATCGAGTAACATTTTATAGTTTTTTTTATAGTTTTCCTTACATTGCGAAATAGCATTTTAGAAACATTTCGACACTGACCGTAGTCCCGAACTGCAGTGCATTCGGTATCTACTGGAAATTTCTGTCTGACTCGTCATCCTCGCAAGAGATCCCTAATGCCCCGCCCAACCACGACCAAACCACAGACCAGGCGGGCACCAACCAAGCAATCACCCATGGGTACCTGTAAAATCCCAATGAAACCCATCAAGGCATGATCTCAAATCAGCACCCTTAGCTGGCTGAGAGATCAACCTTCCTTGAACTGCGACTGTTCCACTGTATAACCTCAAATCAGCACTTTAAGCTGTCTGGGGGGCCAACCTTTTTATGCTACTATATAGAAGTAGCTACTGGGTCCTGTTGGTCCACGGTGCCTTATTCTGTATTATTCGGCACAACCCTCCAGAGTCACCTCACAAAGGGCTTCCTCCATCGGCCAGCCGGAGGACGCGCCGTACGCCATACGCCGTAGTATCACCAGCGCGGGGACAAGCAAAGGGTAATAAAACATATATAATACAAGCCGTAATACATACAATCTAAATGCAAACTGATGCTCATTAAGCAAAGAAAGTAAATACATAAGTAAGTAGGCCGATAGCGGTATTCCACTAGATTTAACTGTTGCTGTGTCGGCAGCTGCCGTACGCTGAGCTGGGAGCAAAGACGTTGTCATTTACCGTGTACGACTTCGATCGATTCTCAAAGCACGATCAGATTGGACAGGTCGTTATACCGCTGAACTCGGTGGACCTCGGCCGCATTGTGGAGGAGTGGAGAGTCCTTGTTAATCCGATCAATGAGGACCGGGTAAGATAAACTCCGGTAACTGTTTCGTCGAATTGGTGTAACGTTAAAGCGAACTGTAGGCCGATGTTTGATCTATCTAAATTGAAAATGTTTGCACTGAATTTAATCTAAGCCCATAGTTTCGAAAGTGGGTTCGATTTCGTCCCGGAGTCGCGAAGCGGCCCTTTCTTAATGCAGCTATGGGACATGCGCGCTCCCTCCAGTGGAATCTGGGGCAAGTCAAACACATTTTTATAAACCCTGGACTCAAAAATCGCATCTGATAGAGAAATATTTTTGGTTATTCTCGTACAATGTTTTCTGGTTTCGGCCGACTAGGGGGTTAGATTGCACACATCGAACCTTCCTTCGCCACGAGCCAGTAGTCAGTAAAAAGACGCACAGATTTGGAAGAAGCATGGTAGGATATACATGTACGTCTAGGCGGGTGTCCAGAGCACAGTGCCAAAATATGCAACTTAACCTGAAAAATATAACTAGCTTGGATACATATAAAAGTGGTGACAGCATTGCCAAACCGACATAAAAAACCTGCAAAGAGTTTGGTAGAAAAAAAACTGAAAACAGCAGCTTCTCAGTCAGTCGTTTACAATATAATCACGACATTTTTTTTGACTGAATGTGTTATGAACTGGAGTGCAGGAGAGCAAGCTGGGGGACGTTTGTTTCTCACTGCGCTATGTGCCGACAGCCGGGAAGCTGACGTGTGTGGTACTCGAGGCAAAAAACCTTAAGAAGATGGACGTCGGAGGACTTTCCGGTAATTATCTGCTCGCTAACAATTCTATAAATACACGGTTGGCTAAAAAGTTCCACTTTTTAGTACTTGTGTTTTCTCTCTTCTTAGACACATTGTATGTGCAATTTTCGGTTACTCACGTAGGCCTACTGAGGTCTGCCGAGTCGTTATCTATCTTGCATCAGCGACTCAAAAAAAACCTGCTGACGAAATCTTTTCCGACTATTTCCTTGACTCCATCTAACCTGTATGTGGTAAACCCAGCATTAGTTTGTATTACACGGGCCAGTTTATCTGGAACCCCAGAGCGATTGATTGGTTGGATGGTTGACTGTTTCAATTCAGATCCGTACGTAAAGTTGTCGTTGCTGCTGAACGGAAAACGCATCAAGAAAAAGAAATCGTCCGTGAAGAAATGTACTCTGAACCCTTACTTCAACGAGTCGTTTACGTTCGAGGTCCCATTCGAACAAATCCAGGTTCGTTGTATAATTATGCACTGTATAGCATTCGTATTCATACGCTAAAAAAGGTAAAGGAAAGTCTGGTATTTGCTATATAGCTTCTTACATGAGACAGACTCGTGGACAGAAGCGCTTTACAATCTCGGAAGTGGCAGCTGATTGGCATGAGCTAATGATATCGTAGCGCACTGTGCGTCAGCAAACAAGTGAACCCGCAGTTTGCAGCAAGCAGACATACTAATCAATCAGCCACACTATGTTTTACCCCGTAGCCCGTAAGCTACTACTCATTTTCCATCACACTGAGGATAGGAGGCTAAGTTGGTTTGAACACATAGTAGGTTAGCAACTTGCTCAAGGTTGCTTACAAATGACCGGCAGTGACAATGGACCATAGCCTGATAGTTCTGCAGGCAGCAATGTTGCATTCAAATTTGCAGCCCAACGGCTGCAGATCGAAACATGGTTACTTTTGACAGCTTATAGGAACTTGTCATCACCCTATTCAACAGTACCGTCGCCGACCCCTCAGACGTACGGTTTAGTCACAATACAAACAAACGACAGACAGACGACACGTCGTGCCAAATTCCTCGTTTACACGATCGAGCAAACATCGAGCAAACGTTGAGCAGACATCGAGCAATCATCGAGCAAACATCAAGCAGCAGAGATGTGCGGATCCCAAAATTTTGAGTCCGCCTCAGTCCGTGGATTTGACCAATAAGATTCGCGTCAGTCCGCGTCCGCAAAGGGAGAGAAATATTGGATCCGCTGTCAGTCCGCATCTGCGCTGAATTTAGTACATAAGATATAGGCCACTAGGCTTATAACAGATTACAATATTGAATTAACAAAATAACAGCAGTAAAGCGCTTGGTATGCATTTGGCTAAACAGAACAGTAATTAAACGTGCTTTCCAAAGTCCGTTAGCAGTTATAAAAAAACACACTCGTCACGGAACAGGATCCGCGTCAGTCGGCGTCCGCAAAAAATCCTGTGGATCTGCGTCCGCGGACTGACGCAGTCCGCACATTTTTGTCAAGCAGGCCTGATGGAACCCCGCCCTCTGGCTCAAATGTAGGCCTAAGCTTAGCCCACAGCTGATCACGTGTTATATAGGCCTTCTAATTACAATCCGCCCGCCCGCCCTCTTAATTAGCATGCTAATTACCATAGCTCGTCGAGCTATCTGGATGTTTGCTCGATCATGTAAACGGGGTAAAAGTCTCGACATAACGGTCGGCCAAAACATAAATAATCGTTTACTATAACTGCAGTTCTATGTACGGGTTGCAGAAGGTGATGTTGGACATGACGGTGGTGGACTATGATCGGATTGGTACATCGGAGCCCATTGGACACGTGGCGGTCGGATGTTCGGCTAGCGGCACCGAACTGAAACACTGGAGCGATATGCTGGCAAACCCTCGCAGACCCATTGCACAGTGGCACTCCCTGCGCGAATGCACCGACAAGGATTAGATCCATGCTCCATCCCATGATTTACTACTTTCATTCGAATTGTCGACTTGTTGGATACGTAACACGAATCAGTCAAATCAGATCAGGTCAGAATGTTTCTTTAGTAAAACAACTGTCGGACAGCAATTGTACGATGGATGCATAAAAATGTGGCACATAGGGTACAATGTTGTACGAGGATCCAACAGTCATAAAGTTTCGGAAAAGATTAGTCTCAACCATATTGCAGTAAAGGATGCTCATGTTGAACGCTTGAACATTGTATTCAACACGACCACCCTTCACTGCAGTGGTGGATAATCGTTTCCAAAACTGGCCTGACTGCTTAATTTATACAGTGTGTCTCGAGGTTATGTTGAAAATAAAATAACACTGATTTTTTTTGCCAACTTTTGTGCCAATCTGATCAATAATTCTAAACTTACAACCCGTAAAACAAAGTTGCCTCGTTGTTCAAGCCATCCCATACGTAACTTTTGCCATTCAAAATTACACTTAAGTCCGGTTTTTCTAAAAAATGTGGCCATTTAAAGTGCGTACACAAATTGGCACAGTAGGCTACTCATAAGACGTATATAATTTCCTGTCGTTGTCAATATAGTCAGTCTGGCTGTATTTAATGTGTTGTGATGATGGTTTTTGTTTTTCTTCCGTCAATGGTTGTTATAATTAACCACCGGTACGTTTGAATTAAAGGAATTTGGCATTTTTGGCAATTCGAATGTTGAAGTTTAACTGGTCTATAAAAAGCTAAATTAAATTTTATCTTTTCATGTTGCCAATAGGCCTGGATTTTATTTCCTAAATAAATAATTAGAATAAAAAGCGAAAGAGATAGCACTTTTGCTAGTGCATAATTATTTGTGACTAGAGCAGCTAAACGTGTTTCAGGAAAACCAATTTGTCTGACAATATAAACAAATTTCATTCGCCAGTCATTTAACGCAATGCTAATTAAGAATAGCGTCTAAGGGCGCGTTGCACCAACGTGGTTTATGATCTTGGTTCAGCTTGGATGAACCTATCAAAAGTTAAACTAGATGCAACACAGATTACGGCTGAACTGGGTTCAAAGTTCAATTTGATCCGAGTTCAAAGTTGAACGACGTTGGTGCAAAGCGCACTAAAAGTACCGGGGCCACAAATAACGTCTAACTCAAGATGACATTTTTTTCAATTTTGCACAATTTCAACAATTTTGAAATAACGTCAGAAATTTACAAATTTTTACCAAATTTAAAACAATATAGCAAGAACACTCGTTCCGTAACCAATATTTTACCGGTACTTTTTTCTTCGTTTTTTACAACTACCACAAAGCGATAGCCCTACTTCTGCTGATAGCATAGGCCTACATATTAGTTTGAAATGCCAAATTTCGTTGTCAGATATTGACTTTGTCCTGTCGTAGAAACTGTATATTGTTAAAGTGTCAGTGTTATTTTATCTCATATTATTGTGTTATGTTGCAGTATATTTAACGGGCATTTCATTTACGCACACAGTATAATGTATAACATTTGTTATTGGGTCGACTACCACAGCGTTTTTGTGCACTACTGCATTTATCTGTTTAATTTAAAATTAACGACAGTGTTGTTTAATTTGCTATTCTGAATTTCGTGGAATTAAGTTATTTTTTTCTCGCGTAGAAATTACAGTAAACGTTACGTGATGTCGCAAATGGATTAGTAAAATCAGCACACCAACCGTCTTGTTATTGCATACACAAAACCATCAACATCTTTTTGTACGAATCAGAGTTGGTC
>Ga0209671_1009326_pt1 | contig 10294 bp, 14 predicted proteins | sample WorMetHERISLAND2_2_FD_187401 | JGI IMG/M metagenome (GOLD analysis project Ga0209671, IMG submission 187401) | Marine gutless worms symbiont microbial communities from Max Planck institute for Marine Microbiology, Germany - Olavius geniculatus... | ecosystem: Host-associated > Annelida >... | reverse complement strand
ACGTTGAATATTAAGTTAAATTTTTTAATTTCTAAAAGGCACATTCTTGCGCAAGACCGCGTCGTTTGAGCCAATGCGCGCAAAAATCCGCCGAAGGGTCTGACCTGTAGGTGAGTTTCTGAAAAAAATAAGGTATATGGCTACAAAAATGTTTGCGTATATTTCACCCATTTGCCGGGAAGTTTCCTTTTAGGGAGTTGCATAAAATTTTGCACAACGGGTTCCTTCGCCGACGTAATCAACGGTGCCAATTTTTATGTTAATCGGGTCAGGAGTTTTGATTCTGTGGGAGGTCGAATTTTTGTCTTTTTCATAAGAAAGAGAAGTCGCCGTTCACACAGGGTTTGAACTACCGTTCAGCCTGTGATGTGGTCCAAACATTCGGATCACTTTTATGATTTGTCAAAAATTGACGCAGGATCTGAAGCGGTCCGTTCACACTCCGTCCATACAGCAACTCGAATGGAGCAAACCCTAGGCTCTCTTGTGGCGACTCTTGGTACGCGAAAAGAATGGCATCCAGATACCGCTTCCAATCCTTGGGTCTTTCTGTGCACATTTGCTTCAACATAGTCTTAAGCGTGCCAGTGAACCATTCAATTAGACCGTTACATTGAGGGTGATGCGGGGTAGTGGTTAACTGCTTCACTGACAGCAATCGACCAACTTCCTTCATCATTGCACTGGTTAACTGGGCTCCTTAATCAGACAGGATTTCCTCTGGAATCCCAACTCGAGAAAAAATGCTCACCAAAGCCTCAGCAACGGCAACGGTCGACATACTTTTCAAAGCAACCGCTTCTGAGTATCGGGTGGCATAATCTACGACCTCAGAATATATCGATGTCCTCGGCTGGATGCAGGAAACATCTCGCCAATAAGGTCCACGGCGACCCTCTTGAACGGAATTTCGATAACTGGCATTTTGCCTAGAGGTAGCTTGGAAACACGTCCTTTGCTAATGGTTTTTTGACAAATGTCGCAGGAGTGGCAAAAACGCGTAATATCACCAGACATCCCTGGCCACCAAAAACTTGCGATGATCCGTTCCTGAGTACGATGGATACCCAGGTGGCCACTCATCACACCAGCGTGGGCATTTGTCATGACACGTTGTCTCAGTGTCTCAGGTATTGCGAGCTGCTTCTTAGTTCGTCCTCGGCAATTGGTTTTCATCCGGTACAAGAACTTGTTGATGATCTGAAACTGTGGATCCGCTTTCTGTTTAGCAGTTTCTAGAGCTCGGCTTAAAATCTCATTCTGCTTCTGAAGCGACACTACATTTTCTGACCCAAGGTTGATTACAGGAGTAACCAACGGTGTTAATCCCTTGAACAGTTGAGCTTTGGTTTGAATTCGAGTTTGTGCGGCTTGTGACTCCAGTCGGGGAGTCTGTGGATTCATAGCACCTTGGATGTTTCCGACGATTAAACCGTACAGCGGTTTTTTATACACACAGCGAGCACCGTTCCGGAATAGTAAGGTGTCTCGACCTCAATCTTGGCAACATGTGTTCGTCGAATTGTACCATCAATGAGGACGCACTTCTCTTCCGTGCCGGTTAGCTTCTCATCGGGGATGAGTGATCGACGCACCACCACGACGGAGCATCCTGTGTCCCGTAAAACACTAACTGGTTAACCTTCAACCGTACCGTCAGCGACTGGCATCTGGTAAGTCATGTCCCGTGATTGACAGGCGTCGGCAATGACAGGATGGTGTAGTCCAGACTCCTGACAAATAGCTGTAAGAGTTTGACAATGGTGTGTCGATGTTGGGAAATAGAGGCACTATGGGCATTGAATTTTCTTATGCTGTCGACAGGGCAGAGCTGGCACTCTACGCTCAACGAAAAACTTGCTTGACCTTGGCTGACAAGCGGTAGCTTTAACTTCGGTCTCTTCAGTTTTCAAAAGTTTATCATCCTGCTCATCACACTGTGCACCGAGTTTTTCCATCTCTTCCTGCAGCGATTTGACTTGCTCTGCCTTCTCTTGATACAGGGCCGAAGTAGGATTAGGTCTTCCGAAACAATTACGAGCAATGTGTCCGGTCTTGCCGCATGTGAAACATCGTACTGTTTTGGGTGTTGAGATTGTCGGGGTAGCCTCGACTGTTGTGGTAGCTGTCCAGACTGTTTTGGTTGCGACTAAAGCAAACTAGAAGCATTCGCATTCCTCCGGATCCATCGAGGCGACAACAAGTTGAGGCATTGGTGTTGCAAGTGTCCACTTCCGTGACAGGCACGACACTGACGCAATCCAGGACGCAAGCTTCGAATGTTCGAGAACTTTGATAAATGCCGAAGACAATGTCAGTTGCATGAGCCTTTACGTAGTTCTTGGCCCCGAGTTCCTGGATGATCTTCGTTATTTTTCCTTTAGATGCATGGCCATTTCCTTGGGACACACACTGAAATACTGTTCCTGGACCATCAAGGTCTTCAGTGCATCGAAGGTTTTTTCAGCTTTGGCTAACTCGATCCATCGCTCCAAGTAGTTGTCGATCCTCGTTAAGAACTGAGTAGAAGTCTTTCCAGGTTCTGGTTTGGCTGTACGGAAGCGCCTTTTAAATCCGTCAGCTGATAACTGATATTGCTTAAGGAGGGCAGCTTTCAGTTGATCACAGTTGTTGGTTTGATTAGCAGGTAGCATGGAATATACGTCCAAGGCACGACCTTTTAGTAGAGCCGAGAGGTATAAGGCCCAGTCTACTCTATTCCAACGCTGACATGAGGCAAACCTTTCGAAGCGACTCAGGTAGCTGTCCACAAAGTCGCGCTCCTCATTAAAGTACAACATCTTGGGAGCCTTTCCATTGCCTCGTCCTAGCGACTGTGGACCAGCTTCGTCGGTACTGACTCGGCTAACATCAGCCAACTGCGCAGCTTGCATCTGCATAAGGTCAGCAGGCTCATCTCCAGTTTCCCTGTGAGTCACATGGAGTTGGACTTAAGATGGTGGGATCAAGTATCCTCTTTCACGGGATTGCATCTGTTTTTCCAACTTTTCCAGGTCACTTTTATGTCTTTCCCGTTCTTCCTTCTGGCGTTGTGCCGAAGTAAGCTTCGCCTTTTCTATTTCTTGTTCGAAGGCCAGTTTGGCTTTCTCAAATTCGCGTTGACTTTCTCTAGCCTTCGCTTCTTCTTCAGCTTGCAGGAGCTCTTTCTCTTTGCTTCCTCTCGTATGAACGCTTTTTCCTTTTCCTTCCTTTGCACTTCCTTTTCCTTTTCAGCTGCTTCCCGTTTCTTTTCTTTTCTTTCCAATACTCTCTCTCTCTTTTTCTTCTTTGTTTTTCCAATGCCTTTTCTTTTTCTTGCTTTTTTTCTTTTTTTATCCCGTTCTTTCCGTTCCAGCTTCTGCTGCTCACGGACAAAGTTAAGAAAGTCCGTACCTTCCAGGCTTATAAACGTACCGATGTCCTTTAACTGTTGGGCTGAGGTGGACAACATTTTAGATACAAGCGACTTGATTGGCGAACAGTCGGGTTTATCAATGATTAACCCCAAATGGAAAGTGCCGAAAGGGTAAAAGGATAAATAAACAAAAGTGGATTAATGATAGATTACGTAAGGGAAATTGACTTTAACGCAGCTAACTGTCACGTTTGTGCTCTCCCCGGGAGAGTACAGGGTGCTCTAGGTATAACAACACACACACACACAGTATAATTATAAAATATATGTACATTAAAATAACTGAAAAAAAAGAAAAACAACGTCACAAAACGTGCCAGTCACGAAAAACCTTCCAACAGTACTACTGCCACGTCCCCCAGTATCCTGAGTTATCCAGTGCTTTGCTGGCCCGGCTCAACACCGGCCATTATTGCCGCCAGCGAAGTAGTCCAATGATAGTTCGACAACTGTCCGTGACATTCGTCCCCCTCCAAGATAATGGTAGAAGCTGACATACAGTCTGCGTCACACCATCAAAATCAAGATCGGAGTCAAATCAGAGCTCACAGTACTTTCGGATGAACTTTAAATGAGCCGATATCATTCATAGCGTTCGTAGTATAATATCGTCTACTGGAGTCATGTCCATTGACAAGATGCCAATAACAGAATAATCAGAATGAATATGTTCATATTGCATCTTGACTTTAGCATATCACTGCACAACAACACAAACTCAGGGCAGTACCATGTTTCAGAAAAAAATAAACAACCACAACTTAATGCAGTACACACAGTACAATACACAAACAAAACCGTAGTGTACAACTTAACCTTACCTTAGACCTTAGTCCGTCCACGTGCTTAGGTAGCACATCGGGCAACACGGCATCTCCACTCTTCACGGTCTTTCACCTCTTTTTTAGCTTCGTCCCAGGTCAAGCCCAACAAAGTCAGGTCTTCCTTGACTGTCGATTTTTAACTCTTTCGTGGTCGCCCTAGCTTTTTCCTGAATACTGGTGGTGTCCAATCAAGTGCTTGGTGAGCTAGCCGGCTTGTACTCATCCTGTGTATATGCCCAAACCAGCGTAGACATCGTCTTCTAATGACTGTTTTTAATGATTCTTGTACAGTACGCCGTTTAACGTCTTCATTTGTGACTCTGTCCACCCAGCTTATTCTCAGTATCTTTCGTAACCATCTATGATGAGCTGCTTCAAGCTTTTTTTGGTTGACCACTGTCATGTTCCACGTTTCTGCACTGTACAGGAGAGTAGAGAAAATAAGTGATTCATACAATCTCATTTTTATCTGTAGGCTTATTTTTTTGTTTTTCCAGATTCTGTTTAAACGTGCAAAGACTGAATTTGCTTTTCCAATTTTGGACCTGATATCTGCATCGCAGCTGCTGTTGCTGTTATGCTTCCCGGATAGCAGAATTCCTCCACATATTCTGTTAAGTTACCTTCCACGAGAATGTCTCCAGAGGTGTTGTATTCATTACTGACTGGCATCACTTTTGTTTCTGCAACATTTATGTACAGTCCCACATGTGAGGCAATTTTTTCTATCCCGTGGGTTATTTCTTGCATCCTGGTTTGGGTCATATCAATTAGTGCGATGTTATCAGCAAAGTCTAAGTCGACCAGATGTTTGTTATTGAGCCATTTTAGTTTAACTGATATGCTGCTTGTAGCTTGTTTCAACTTAAACTTAAAAAAAAACATATGACTACTCTTATAAGAAACACTGTGTGAAGCAACCAGAAGTAAATCAAAAGTATCATACAGAAGAATACAACAGAAAGTTAATTACACAACAACCCCCACCGACTGGTCAGTGCAAGTTGCAACTTCTGGCCCCGGGCGAGACAAAGAGTCTGCTGCTATGTTTAGTTTTCCTGCATAATATTTAAACTCGATATCATATTCAGCCAGGGCCAAGCTCCATCTCATGAGTTTACTCGACTTGGGAGCTGACTCAGTCAAAAATGTTAGTGGATTGTGGTCGCTGTGAATGATAACCTTAGAGCCAAAAAGCCACTCTTTATACTTCTTTACAGCTAGGAGTGCAGCATAAGCCTCCCTGTCTATGGTAGACCAATTTCTTTGAGAGGCCGACAGTTTAGAACTAAAAAAACGCTATGGGATGCTCCACCATTGCATCAACGCACTGCACTACGTACCCAGCTACAGCATATAAGCTAGCGTCAACGTACACATAAAAGGAGCGATCAAATCGCACAATGTGAAGTGGTTTGTCACACGTTTTGATCAGCTCGTCTTTCAGATTTCTGAGTGCCTCAGAATGTTTATCTGTCCAAACGGATTTTAAGTTTTGGAAAACACGCTTCGAAGTTAGGTCAGTTAGTACCTTGGCCTTCTCGGCAAAGAACTTGATGTGTTTACGAAAATATGAGAAAAATCCCAACAAACCGCTCAGCTGTTTTTTGGTTTTTGAAACAGCATATTTGTCAAGGATCTGCAGCAATTCACCTTGCTGTCTTGCTGATAAATGACAAAGCGTAAATCTGTCAATCAACTAACTTGGTAACTGACTGTAGAGCTTACTGTCAATACCAATCACTGCACAGTCATAATCAAAGGCATGTAAGTCACCAAATTCCTGGTCCTGCTCAATCACTATAGCACATGAGTTCACATCAGGCTCCCCTGACAAACCAACGGGATCATACAACACCTTCTGAGCCTTAGTGTGAAACTTACGAAGATGATTTACATGGATTGTTCGGCTCGAGCCATCGTCAAACTCAACCACGTAAGAATTAAAAGATTGGACATAAGTGACAAGTCCAGGCCCAATCCAACAACTAAAAACTTTCGAGGCCGAAGAATCCTTCTGAAGAACTAAGACCGGTTCTCCAACCTGAAAAGACTTGACACAAGAACGAGCGTTATACCGATCAAAAAACTTCTGCTGAGCCTTCTCAGCGTGTGACTGAGCAAACGACAACGCAGTTGTCAGTCTCTCACACAGCTCAGTCAAGTATTCAACTGTGCTTTTATTTTTGGGGGCTGGAAAGTTTGATTCATTCAACCACATCTCTCTCAAAACAGCCGAAGGACCGTGGGGTAAACTGCCGTACACCAACGTGAAAGTAGACACATTCGTGGTTTCATTCACTGCCTCTCTCATGGCCCAAAAAATCATACTGAGGTGCTTATGCCACGACCGTGGGTGTTTGTGAGCAACCTTGGAGATCAGAGACTTCAGAGTGCCAATCGTCCGCTCAACGCTATTTGCCTCAAGATGTCGCGGAGTACAAAAAAAATCGGCGAACACCCAATACGTCGCATAAACTCACGTGTCAACTCACAGGTGAAATTCGCGGCTTTGTCACTTGAGACCCTGGAAGGAATGCCAGTGAATTGCCAGAAAGACAATATGGCTTCACAACATTTCTTAGCAGTCAGACTACTAAGTGAAACAGCATGTAAAAAACAAGAGGTTTTATTTAGGAAAACAAGAGCGCAGTTGTATTGGGCCTTAGTATTAAACAAAGGACTTAAACAATCTATGTAGAAATGCAAGAAAACAGGTTCGGTCGAAACAACACCTGCCTGTATCGGTATTCGGTCACGAAAAGTCACTCGAGCCCGTTTCTGACATACATCACAACATCTACATAATTCAACAACGTCTTTCACAAGAATCGGCCAGGTGAAACTTAGGCCAATGCGCTGTTTTTTTTACGTATACCAGAATGACCAACCTGTGCATGGGCTAAGTCCAGCAAAACGGAGCGTCTACCCATCGGAACGACTAGTCGGTCAACCTCTCGACCTTGAATTTGCGCTCGATGAAACAACAAACCGTCTCTCAAAAAGTAGCCACCTTTATTGTCACGAGCCAAAGCAAATGTCCCAGTCAATGACTTATCACGCGACCGTTCAGCAATTAGTTCACCAACCTGAGAACTGTTCGGATTAACCAAGTCGTTAAATCCAGTCAACTCACCGACAGCTATATCACTGTCGTTGCCCTTTTCACCTTCACAACTAACGACACTGTCCGGAGCAAACTCTGGGCTAGTACTTGGATCATTATCAACATTTGTTACACCAAAAGTCGACTCATCCTGTTTCTCGTCTGTACCAGGTTCGTCGGCAACAGCCAACAGTCCACGATAATCTGCCAGAGACAACAAACAGTCATGAAAGACATTCGCACAGACAAAAAATCTGATAGGACGATAACTCCTAGCGTCGTCAATCTTCACATCGAAAAATACCAAATCACCAACTGAAACGCGCTTATCAAAAGTATGCAAAGTCACCTTACCCAACACGGTATAAAACAAACTCTCCACAGAGCTAGCCTTTAAGACAGATATCTGCGTACCTGAGTCAAAAAGACTGTTAACCGTCAGCTGATTACCACTAGCATCAGCAATATGCACATCTACATAATGCATTGCTGTTTGGCAGTCAGCAACAAAACGGTGAATATCAAAACGCGGTAGGCCTACTTCTATGGGTTTACGTTCGTGCGAACAACCCGAAGAGCGGCCATCGCTGCTATCCAAATCATCGAACAAACCATCTGTAAAATCTGCACCTTCCGGCATATCACAAACATTTTCACAGCAACTCTGCGATTTACTGGATTCATTCCATGTATAAAGTGGACGTGAAAGGTCAAGGTCGTCCTGCACCGACACTTTATTTACATAGGCTATCGGCCCGTCAGTCGCAGCAGGCTGAGTAGCAGGTGCCGCAGCCGCAGCCAACAGCGGTCGCCCACCGCTAGCCTGAGTCAATGAATGGTCACGTGACCCAACAGAGGAGTCTGTAGTACTACATGCATTCACAGACTGTTTCTTCTGTCCAGATTGTCCCGACTACGTGCGTCTCTGTCCTGTTGACCTGTCCTGTGGGCACTGAGCAATCAAATGAAATGCAGAATTACAACGGTGACATCTCTTCACCTCCCCATTATTATCAACTAAATTGCCGGGTTTTACCGCGGCCTGGTTAGAAACAGACTTTGCCTCATTGTGTCCTACATTCGGCGCTGAAAATCGTGTGCCAGCATTAAAACGTGACCTTGCATTTTGGCCCACCGGTAATTGATTGACATTAGGGGAATGTCCTACGTTACTCATATACTCGTCAATTACCTAGACTAGTTTGTCTGGTTAAAGCCAACACGGTTTTTCCAGATTACTTTCCATTGACAAAAACGTTTTTTAAGCAATGCTCTGTCAATGCGGACATTATGCGGTCACTCAGTAATAATGACCGCAGGCCATCAAAGGTGGTGACTGAACGAGAGGTCAGATACTGAGTTAGAATGTTTTTTAGTTTTGATAAAAACATAACGTACGTTTTACGCGTGTTCTTTTTCAGAGTATTAAACTTATCCAAAAAGCATTTTGCGGTTAAGCCATACTCTTTTAAGATAGCATTTTTCATTTGTACGTAATCATCTCGAACCTTTGGGTCCATACGTGAACATAAGGCACGGAATTTGGGAGCAAGATACTTGTGTAATAGCCTAGCCTGATAAGTTGCAGGGACATCTAGTTTGGTACACTGAGCTTCTACACCCTGGAAGTAGGATGGGAGGTCAGTAACGTCATCAGGTTGAAAACCTATGACCTGAGCTAAAGCGTCACCAAATTGTTTCAACTGCTTTACCACATTTCCGTACTTTTTTGCTTTCTCATTCATGTCCACTTGCTTCAGGTTTTTTCATGTTGCAGTTTTATGCGTTTCATACCAAGCTTGGCCTGTTCAAGCTCTTAGCCTTTCTTTTTCCAAACGTTCATTCGCGTTCAACTTCTCTTTCTCCGCAGCCATTTCAGCTAACCGCAATTCCATTTCCATTTTCTTCATCCTTTCCTCATGTTCAAAGCGCATCTTCTCCAACTCGTGGTCTACAGTTTTAACAACCCTTTCCTCCAGCAAGTCGCCACACGTACTAGCAGCTCAGCATACTTCTGCATAAGCTCTTCTTTTGTGAAGGCCAAAACTGCCTCCTCTTAGAAACCGGCCTTTAATAAATGTACCCTCAGCCTGTCCAAAGAGGATTTGCCTATGGCCGATTTTTGGGCTGGGGTTAGTTGGTCCATATTTACGACTAAGGTACCAGAGGTTATAACACGAAGTCAATAAAATAATTTGACCCCCGACCAGTCGCAGCCTATCACGTATATCACGGATCCTCGAATTCCACCGCTGCCACCAATGTCACGTCTGTGCCCTCCCCGGGAGAGTTCAGGGTGCTCTAGGTATAACAACACACACACGGTATAATTAAAAAATATATGTACATTAAAATAACTGAAGAAAAAAGAAAAAAAACAACGTCACACTACGTGCGAGTCACGAATGATCTTCCAACAATACTACTGCCACGCCCCCTTCCCCAGTATCCTGAGTTATCCAGTGCGTTGTTGGCCCAACACCGGCCACCACCGCCGCCAGCGAAATAGGCCAATGATAGTCCGACAACTGTCCATGACACTAACAATGGAAAAAAAGCACGCGAGAGTTTAACTAACGCAACTGAAAAGCGAAGGGGATACAATGAACGAATGGTATATGGGGTAACGCGAGGTCGTTCTGTGTTAGGTCGCACAGATAACACGTGATGGAATACGAGGGGAGGTTTAACTAATTTGGGTTAGACGCGAACGCTAACACGAGATAATACACTAAGTGACTAGTATAACACTAAGGCATGAACACACACACCGTAGTTAAAGAAATGCGAGAGAAAAAATTTAATTAATTTAGATTACCGACCAACAAAATTAAAAGTAAATTTGAAATTTAAAATTTAAATTTCGGAAAAAATACATTTAAAATTTAAAAAATATTTAAATTTAAATTTAAAATTTAAGATTAAATTTAGATTTATAAAGTATTTAGT
>Ga0209671_1009325_pt1 | contig 10294 bp, 7 predicted proteins | sample WorMetHERISLAND2_2_FD_187401 | JGI IMG/M metagenome (GOLD analysis project Ga0209671, IMG submission 187401) | Marine gutless worms symbiont microbial communities from Max Planck institute for Marine Microbiology, Germany - Olavius geniculatus... | ecosystem: Host-associated > Annelida >... | reverse complement strand
GGTGTTATATATATATACTCTGTGCCTGGAAATCTGATGTTACTAAAGTGCAACATGCAACGTTAATTTTTAACATCAGTTGATGCTTCTTTTCAAAAAAAATAAATAAATTAGATAAACAGTTGTCTTTTTGGTTAAAAATGCACAAATAGAAACAAATACGGAGATTGTAAAAAAAACATAAAATCAGTAGAATTTTGTAACAATCGACAGAAAACAATAAAAACCAATGCGAAATAATATGAGCTGCAGTCTGCTGATAATCAGTACAATCGCCGTCAATCGGCTATCCTAGCGACAACTCGAGTTTTTGTTTAGCAATAAAGTAGTCCAATGTGATCTATTTTAGTGGAAAAACGGTAACCTGGTGAGATAAAGTATAATTGCATCATTGATGCAAAGTATTATCAAACACTGATTATCAAATGTTGAGGAAATCTTTACAATTGCTACCACCAGATGTCATCTATTAAGGTTAAAATGCACCAAGTTTAATTTCGGTTGGGGCTCCGCCCCAGACCCCGTTCGGGAGCTTACGGCGTTCCCGAAATTTTATAGCTGCATTTCAGCGAAGGCGCCTATACTACGAAAAAGGAGGGGGAAATGAAAGGGGACAAGAAGAGAGAAAGGCAAAAATTTCGTAAAAATTCATAATCATTTGACTGAATTATGAAAAAGGAGCCTTTCATAAAACACTGTGTGTAAAATACATAAGCTGTTTAAAAACCTAATATAAATGGCAAGCCGGGATGGGGGGGGGGTGCCGAGCGTTATTTTGCCTCCTGGCGCCGACGACAAAGTTTCGCCAATGGGTGAGTAGAGCGAATTTTCATTTTAATAGTCACATTATTAGGCCTACTCAACAGAGATTGGGTTAGATCAATTGAAGAGTGAGAGAAAAACTGTGAGTACAATGAACATTGCGCGCAAATTTCGTCGAAACGGCATGCGTTAATCAAGTGCTTAAGCTGCGTGAAATCGACCCCCCCCCTCAACGATCCAGTAGTTGCTTGATGCTAGTGACAATTAACTAACATCGTACAAGAACTCGACCATGTCGCTGCAAAAATTCTCAAGAGAATCAATCGCCGTTTTCTTGCGCGCACAGCCGCACAAACAGCAGTCTGGGTAATTTTTCTGCGTGTTGGACACACAAACTTTCTTCCGCATATCCTCCATTTCAAATTTTTATCAAAATTTTTTTAAAAATTTAGCTAGTGCGTTTGGGGTGACCTTTAAGCTCCAACGAATTAGAACATGCATAAAAAGCTCATCACTATACTGTGGTATATGGAGAGACGACATTGTTTCCCGGGTTAGTTGTGATGGGAAACGGATAGCGGGTCTGTAGCGACTGGAGGACGATTACTTGACAACGACGACAGAACGACAGACAGACACGAAGAGAGAAAGTCAGAAAGAGACGACCATAGACTGACTAGTGTGTGGTTTGGTCACGCGTCACTAGCCAGAGTCGACAGACTATAGTCGCAGTCTGCAGTCACGGGACTGGAATGTGTAGTACTAGTAGTAGAAACGTAGTAGTAGCCGGCGTCTGCAGTCACTGGTTACAGGACAGTGGACAGCCGACAAGGGACGGGAGACGATCGACAAGCCGTGAATGACGCATTGCACCACTATCGGCGACGTTATTGCCCTTCTATATAGCCAATGACATCGATGCACTACTACAACTACGACGACGACGACAACAACAACAGTTACTACTACTACTACTACTACTACTACTACTGCTTGACTATAGCGGCGTTATTGCCCCAGTAATTGACTCCGATGACACCGGGCATTGCTTGGCTGAACAACGACCATCCTACTCACTGCAGACTACGACTAGTCAGGGACAAATTGTCATACTGTCATCGTCAACTTGTATATATCATAACAGTGTAATTTAGTGGCGTCCCTCAATTTTAACGTGGGCAATTGAAGCTTTTTGTCGGAATTTTTTTTCCACAAATACTAAATTAGAGGCTAAAAGTCTCGCAGTTAAACAAATTTAAGGGTAAAATTGAATTTTGAGCATCCATAAATTCGTCGGTCAAGAATTAACAGTGTCTGTCGGAGAATTGCAACTTCGTATGCTCCTATTTTCTTAACATACATTCTGTAACGTTTGCACTAATTTTTGTTTTTTTGCGGATTTTTTCAAGTTAAAAAAGACAGACGGGACGGACAGACACAGAGACAAATGGACGAACGGGCAAGACCCATAATGCGGCTCATGTTTGCCGACTGTCCCCTGTGTTTCGCACGGTCAGATAAAGCGATCACGTGGAACATTGTAGTTGGTGAGGCATCGGCTGGACACTATCGCAACCACCTGCCGTGACATCACTATGACGTCATCATCATCCAATCAACTCGGTCTCAATCAGTCATTCACTCATCGACTATTATACTACAACACTGTATAGTTTTGTGAACATCTGACAGACAAAACCGCTGCACATGCGAGCAAATGGAATTCGTGATGATCTTAGAAGACGTTATTGATATAAAACCGTGCATTTCAGATGTCGTTTATCGTTGTCTTGTCATATAGGAATGTGTTTTACTGCACAGCACTGTGCATGTCTATCATCTGTGTTCTTATTTGGTTCTCGATTGACGTGACGGTGAGTGTAGTTCACACAATGTTTAAATTAGTTCGCTTCGGAGACTTTGAAAAATCAGAATCGTGCTTCAAAACTGGAATTGTCATCAAAATGGGATCGATTTTTTCTCGTGTCACGTTCAGAGTTTTAAAAGTTCAATACTTTGCAAATAATTTCGCGGACGGACAGACAAACAAACACATTAAAGTAGGGGGCCTATTATTTGTTGTTGTAATTGGTACTATTTTTGGTAAATTAAAATGTACAAAAACATCAGCATCATTTCCACCGGCGTATATGTGTGCATGTAGCTTATAGCAGCTAGCAGTCTTTGGCTTTCAAAAATAAATTGAACAATTCGGTCTAACTGTCTCCGCATTTTTGTTTCCGCTTTTTATTTGTTGTTTGTTTTTGTTTTCTGTCACTGAATAACGAATAAAGGTGAATATAATAATAAATCGTTACGGGGAAACAAATGTGGACCGCAGACACACGAACACACTCGTAGACATCACTCAGGCGCTTTCATATTCTAAGTATCAGTGACAGATAAGTCTCTGCGTTCAAGCAAATTAATCGGCGGCACTTTGGTTTAACACACTGGCCGCGAACAGTCGCTGTCGTATATCGGTCATCAACAGCAATCTAAAACGAGACTAAATTGCGAAATTGTGGACCGGGTTTCCGGCAAGGGGCGACTTGCGAGAAATCTTGGGGCCATATCTGCAGTATGTAGCATGAGATTCGTGCGAAGTTATCACACGCATGCTCAGTCTGTTAAGCCCTCGTTGAGTTCAACGTTTAGTAATCAGTAGAAAGAAAAATAAACGTCTTTTATTTACATGTTTAGAATGTAATCTTAGTATATACTTGCTACGGCGCTTCTTATGTGAGTGAGCCAGACTTACGACCAGAAGCGCTTTACAATCTCGGAACTCGAAAGTGGCAGCTGATTGGCATGAGCTAACGATACCGCAGCACACTATGAGGTCTTCCGTTGCTTACGTCAACGAACATTTGAACCCGCAGTGCACCATGCAGACATACCACTGCCGACCCACACGAACACATTGAGCAGTAGGCATCACGAACCAAAATAAGCCATTACTTTTAATAAAACAACACTGAAAACTTTGTTGTTACAGTCACGGCTGTACAAAAACGTGCACCAATTTTAAGGGAGGGGCGTGTTATCCAGCCCGCTTATGCATTGTGAAAAATAAATTGGGGGTAATGCCTCTCTGCACTACTGCATATCGTATCGATGCATTTCAGTCGTTAAAACGCGACATTAAACGTCGCCGAAAATCGTCGGAAATTATCGTTTTTAGCCGAGTCGGTTTGGCGTCCATGATTGCCGGTGATTTGGGCTGAGTGAGCATTACGCCGGGCGTGCGGCCGGTAAGTGGACAATGGTCAGTTATAGTGACCAGTCCACGCCATGGTCACTGTTCTGATGATCGATGGATGTTCGGTGCGCTTAGCGGGTAATTGAGCGACGTCGACGAGAAAACGTTTTGATTAAGTTGCAGGCGTCCGACCCGACGTAATCGCTGCTCAGTAGTAATGTGAACAATGAGCAGAACTGAGCATATCGCTGCTACAGTTGCTGGCACTGCTTCTAAATATACGCTAGTGTCGTTTGATATCTTGCTACACAAAACAAAGACGTTGTTGCTATGCTGTGTAAAACACATCCTGATAAGAACATTAACCCACAATGATCCATACAAATACAAGCCCATACAAATTAACAAAACGAAAAATAAGTGAGCGAAGTAATTCGGCAAAACGCGAAATCGCTGACTGATCCCGCCCCCTGGTGAATCATAAGTAGGCAGTTGCAAGTTTGGCTGCTCGTGGTTCAGCATTTAAATCTACTTTTCTTCTGGAGTCAAAAATTCCCGTCTATAACACAGTGTTTCATTGGACTCCTCAATGTGTCTGTCAAAATGACGTCCAAATCTGTCGAACAGTTTAAGCAGAGTGTGAAAGAATGTGACAGACGACGGGCGATAGATAGACAGACAGACCGCGCCACAGAGTAGCTATAGAAGAACTCGATGTCGTCCATGAAAACACTTGCTACCGATTTTTTCATGGTTCTTGTAACGCGGTTTTGTTCATTTTGTGCAAATGACAGTATTGAGTGGTTGGTCTGTTTGTCTAATTGTAACTTAGGATTAGCATGCATGCAATCACATGCAATCTGTTAGTGCTTGTAGGTTTTTCAAGTGTTTTTTGTTAGCCGTTGCATTTTAAATATGTGTAACTTTTGAGTGTTCGTCATTGGTATTTTTGCACTCACGTTCGTTTTGTGCAATAGACTAAAAGATTCGCTTACTTACTTACTTTTTTAGCCTATATTCAATAAAAGCAAGCAAGACTGCATCTATCAGGCTCCAGGCGTGTAGTTGTATGTTGCATGCAGATGAGTTGACAATCGACACATCATTAAATTATTGTGTGTTTAATGAGTTTTTAGCCGCAGGCCGCAAGCAATGAACATGTCGAGTTGACTAGTCGTCCGCAAGGCAGTCAGACTGCAGATTGCGTGTATGTGTGTCTATATGTCAATGTGTTTAAACTTTCTCTGTGTTTCTGTCTGCTTGTGGCTGTTGGCAACATGTGCGTGTCATTAAACGTCGGCTATTAGACAAAATTAACGCGCAGGACACAGGCACGTTGGCGTGTCAAAGTGAATTCAAGGTCACCACGGCCACGGGATATTTTTACTGTTACTGAATGTACGTTAGTTAGCAATTTAACGATGTAGTTTAAAGCTTATACATCGGGTTTCTACAAACTAGATGTCCATCAGCCGTTTATAAAACCCATGCAAATTTTATTATACGCCGAGTTTCACCAAAACTTCACCGTGCAGTTTCAGTAAAAGTCACGTACACAACTTATGAAAGTCGGCGACAAAGTCCACGGACTTTGACGCAAAGTCGGAGTAATGGAATCTGGGCTTAACACTGCAGTGGTATGTGTCACATTGTGTTCAAATTCAGCGATTTAGACATGGCAGACAAAAGAAGATCAAATCATGTTGATTGCTTCGACCAAACGAAATATACCTATATACCACGTTTCTCAACTGTTTAATGCAAATTCGACATCACGTGTATTATAATGGTGAATGCGCTATTTAGCATCCAACGCTGTCGGCGTAACGTGTTCGCTAATTATTACCAATCAACGAATATGACGACGATGTATTAGACCAGGCTGGCCCAGTACCGGACTGAAGCGGTGTGCGGAATTGGCGCAAATCCGTTTACTGAAAATGCATCAAGCTTGCAGCTGAAGTTTCAACAATCCGCCGACTATCTGGGCAATGAAGTCTGAGGAAGTGCAGATGCAAAGTTTCTGTTTGCTCGCTAATTCAGTACACGTTATCAAATGTCTTATTTGTTGCTCTAATAACAGCTACTATCAACTGTAAGACGCGTGTTTTTTGTTATCTTAGTCAAATCGCTTTACACTCGTCATTGAAGTTGCACTAAGCCATTATCGTGATCATTAAATATTTCACCGAAACCTTTAATGTCAAACGTTTCGTAGGTTATTCGGTCTTATGAAATAATTATGTAAGAAAAGTGGACACCTTGCGTTTCAAATACCGGCGTTGGAAGTAGCCAACTTACCGCAAAAACATGAGACCGGCTTTGTTGGCTGATTGTTTATTTATTTACAAGAAGTTGGTTTAGTCGCGATCTGGAATACAGCTAGGTTTGTTGCAGCGTGTCAGTGTTAACAGCTATAGAGCGGATTATTTACCACGTAATGCAGTCAGCAAGCGGACTGGATAACGAAATCGTAGATCATCGGCGGGCCGGAATATTTCGGCATTCGCCTGTCCTTGCGGCCTAGCCGCAGGACACGCTACATGGACCATCGTCGAAAACGAAGCCAAACAAACAGGCAGATGTGATGATGATGATGATGATGTTAATGATATGGGCAAATCAAATGAACAGCGAACAGAGTCGCCAGCCAATCGGCGGCTCATCAAAGACGACGCCAATCCAACAACCACAGTATACGACGTCTAGAACGTCTCAGCAAGGCATCCATGAACTCTCTCCTCCGAAGTGGGGTGGGAGGTGGTCGCTGCATGAATTACTAGATCAGTTTTGGCTATCAAGCGACGAATTAATGACGATCAAAGGGCAATGATGTCTTGTCATTGGTATTGAGACGTCGCCAGACGCCATTCGATGCCAATTGTCTTCTATGCAGCTATGCTGTACTTGGCGGAGCACAAATCACACAGGTTGTGGCTTTTCTGTTTAATTTGTGAAGGCACCTTTTAAAGCTAAAATGCACCAAATTCGATTTCGGCTGGGTTTTCGCCCCAGACCCCCGTTGGGGGAGCTCACAAGGCTCACCTAGACCCCCTAGCTGGATTTTAGAGGGTCCTATACTTCTAAGGAAAAAGGGAAAAGAAAACACGGAAAAAGGTGGGCAAAAGGAAAAGGGACAGGAAGAAAATGGACAAAAGAGAAAAGAAGAGGGGATAGTAAGGGAGACGAGACCCCCCAATTAAAATTTCTGGCTACGCCACTGTGTGCACTGCAGGCCATAAGAACACTTACTTACTTGCTTACTTACTGAAGATACTCCAAATCAGCGTTGTTTCAACTTTACAGTCATAAAAACATTTCAGTAACTGAAAAATAAAGGCGGTTTTTTCCCTGCTTGTTGTTCTACAGACAAAATATTTTCCGCAAGTCTGCAGTGCGTGTTGCTTCGAGTATTTTTAAGGTGTATAGGTTTAAGCGTTACATTTTCTCCTCTTTGCTGTTCTTTTTTTATTCAACCATCGCGTCTGCAGTTTTTTTTCATTTTCAATTGTTAATAAGGTCCAAATACTTTTTCGTTTTAGTGGTGTCGTGGCAAAAAGAGAGCAATTGCTCCTTCATAAATGTTCAGACTGTCGAAATTTTTTTCCTGTCGGAACATGCAAAAGCACAAAATTTCGGCTAAAAATCACACACATTTTAAAATAAATGTACAAACAAAACTAAAATATTGAGTCCCATATGTCATATGTCGGAAAATTTCAACTTTTCGCCCCGTCCTATCTGTTTTAACTTAGATGCTGCTGGTATCTCATACACATAAGAATGGGATTTCCAATTGGAATGGGAATCCCATGGGAATCCCATGGGAATGGAAATTAATGACAAAATTGGAAATGGGAAAGAATGGGAAACAGCCTTTATGGAAATGGAAATGGCCTTTATTTTCATGGGAATAAATTCCCATCGGCAACTGGTTTTGATGACAATCCTGTTCTGCATAGAAAACAATAGTTAGTCAAAGTACAATACCATTTTGGGCATATTTTCTTTAGTTTGTGATGCTCAGTTAGGCCTATGCTAAAAAGTAATGCAGTAAAGCGTGGTTCTGGCTGTCGTGATCAGTTTTATAGGGTGTTTACACGATCCAGCAAACGTCCAGCATTGCATTTACTGGAAGTTTGCTGGACGTTTGCTGGATCGTGTAAACACCCCATTAGACTCAACGACAAGCAATGCACTGCAGTCTGCGTTTTCGATAGGCCAAAAGTGTTTATGCCGCAACGATTGAACGAATGTTCGGGAATGAAAATGAGAAGGAATGGGAAAAGCCCAGTGAGAATCCCATGGGAATGGAAATTGGTTACAAAATTGGGAATTGGAATGGGAAGAAGTGGGAATTGACTGGATGTGTATGGGAGGAAATAGAAATGCAAAAGTCATTTCCGGTCGTCTCTAATACACAGAATATAGGCCTATACGAGGCGATCGTCGTCGTGACAGTCGCCTTGTGTGAACACTAGACCTACAGATGCGGCAAAAAATTGGACCCCTAAAGTTTTTCGCCGTTTTCTCAGCAACCGGTTGCGATTTTAATATGAAATTTTACGGCTTTATTTAATGACATTTTCTACATTTAAATGTCAAGTAAAATGTGATATTGTTAAAAAACGACAAAGTTATAGACTTTTTAATATAACCGCGTACCGATTTTTTTAACATTAAAAATGTTCAAGCTAAAAATGCTATTTAATTTTCAAAAACTGGTTACGCGTTACTGCCAATGACGTCACAGTGACATTTTGATAAACAGTCATTTATATTGTTTATATATTATCACTAAATTATGGTTCCTTTAAAGCAATCGCCGGCTGCCCACCGGATTCATCTTCCAGCAGGACGGCGCGTCAGCACACACAGCGCGCAACGCCGCACAGCGCACAAAACTGGCTGCGGGCTAACTGTCCAGATATCATCACAAATTAGACCAATGGCTTCCAAATTTGCTGAATATGAACCCAATGGACTATCACGTATGGGGTGCAATGTTGGAGGCTTGCCGTAAACTTGAAACAAAGCCGAGAACAAGCGCCGAACTCAAGGAAGCGTTTTAGTTATTTGGGACAACCTGCCACAGGGACTGATCGACAAGGCTGTAAAAGATTTCTCAAATAAGGCGACTGGAGGCTGATGTTGTAACTTGGAGCTGGTGGTGAACACTTCGAACATTCGCAGTGACAATGGAATTCTGTCATAACTGTGTTGTTTAACGCTGTTATTAAATTGGTGTTGTAGCGATAACATTTTTAAATGCTGAAAAATCGGTAGGCGATCATGTTAAAAAATCTGTAACTTCGTCGTATTTCAACAAAATCGCATGCTACGTAGCAGTTAGATGTAAAAGATATTATTAAATAAGTCTGTAAAATTTCAAATTTAAATCTTAAACGGTTGCTGAGAAAACAGCGAAAAACTTTAGAGGTCCACTTTTTTGCCGCACCCTGTACATCACTCTCAGTTCTGACAAGACTGTGCACGAATGGTTGGTGCGAAATTGTAATAAGCTTACATTTAGCTTTGAACCAATTTGTCGAGGCGGTGAACGGACAACACTTTAGTCGATAACAAAATTTCACAACAAACCCTTTTACTATCGATCCGCTAACAGCAAACAAGCATACAATATGTACACATTATAACATAAATACACGCAATATCCCATAGCAAACAACGTATTGAGTTATACAACATAGCAAAATTAATAGTGACTATACATGCCGTGATTTATACTGTGATCACCAGTCCCAATTACACAGCTTCATTTGTTATATTTTTATTGTGGTGGTCAAACGCATCTTCGTTCTTGGATCGAAAGAGGTTAGAAAATTAAAGGTATGTAAAAATTTTTATGATAAACCGATCGCAAAGCTACGGAGCGTCACCTGCCATACGGTATCACACCGTGTTACCTGCCCTCCCCCCAAAACAGATGAACGTTTCCCGCTTTTGTCCCAGCAGTCATGCAGGCCGGTGAGTTGACCTGCTTGTTGGCTATATCGAAGAGTTTATATGTCACTCATCCTAATAGCAACCATATGCAGCGGCAGATCCAGAAATTTGGAATAAGGGGGAAGGGTAGGGGGTGAAGTCTAGCCCCCTCCCCATAAAATGTTTGAAAATTTTAGGCAAAAATAATGCATTTTCGTGCAAAAGTTTTATTTGTTTTAAGATCCATCCGGTCAATAAGGGGGGGGGGGCGCCCCCCGCTCCGTCCCCTCCCTCTCCCTTGAATCCGCCACTGACCACTTGATAGCGACGTGACCTGCAGGATTCGAACTTAGTCAACTTTTGAACCTAAGTCCAACGTCCTCA
>Ga0209671_1009322_pt1 | contig 10297 bp, 7 predicted proteins | sample WorMetHERISLAND2_2_FD_187401 | JGI IMG/M metagenome (GOLD analysis project Ga0209671, IMG submission 187401) | Marine gutless worms symbiont microbial communities from Max Planck institute for Marine Microbiology, Germany - Olavius geniculatus... | ecosystem: Host-associated > Annelida >... | reverse complement strand
CCAGTGGGGGGTGCTGCGCCCCAAATTTTTACACGTGCTAGAGAATGACCAAGTCTTACTAGCGCACCCCCCACTGGGGACGGGGGCCCCCTTACAACTTTTTTCAAAGGGGGTCAAAAATTGGCTTAAAATGCAATAAATGAGCGCTTATAACTTCGGAGTTAGGGGGTGTAGCCTAACGAAACTTTGGCACTTGACGCGGATCTAGGTTGGGGTGTTAATGCAAGTACAACTTTTGGCGGCACCGCCCCCTTAAAGTTTGGGAGGGCAAAAAACGTTCAAAAATCGGTGCGATTTACGACAACCTTCAATTTTGAGCACAAATGTCTCTGGAACCGATGAAGATAGCTACAAAATCTAAACGGCGTTGACCAGTACGATCCTTTCGGCATTGAACAAAACAAATTTTGTGAAATTCCGTCCACTACGAACAAAGTTATAGACGCTCATGTTGACCTACCCTAAGTCGACAATGCGCGTTCGGCGTATACCAATGCATTTGAGTTCGGGCCACGTGACTGATGCCGGGAAAATTTTACCCCCCCCTTTTAATTTCCCCCAATCGGACTTAGGGCGCCGGGCGGACTCACGTTGGGCTTTGCCCCAAATTTCTAGTTTTTTTATTTCAGTCATAGGATCTCCAAGATATGTAAGCTGATCGGTGTGTAATTTTGCACGATGGTCAGTACTAGGCCAAAGTTTATAATGCCGGTCCAAAATTTGGGGTGGCTCTTCCCCAAAAGATTTTAGGGGCCAAAAACATGCAAAATTTGGCCCGATTTTGAAGTTTGGCGGCGAATATCTTCGGAACGGATAAAGGTATTCAAAATCGGACTAAGAGGTTTTGCACCGCGATTCTTCCCGCGTTGGATGATGAAAGTTCGGTGAACATTGGTACACTAATCACGGAGATTAAGCGGTGAAATTGTACCCACTCAAATTGACTTTTTTGAAAAACCATATTTCGGCCCCTAAGGGGTGCTACGCCCTCAAATTTTTTACACGCACCATAGAATGACCAAGTCTTGCTAGCGCTCTCCCCACCGGGGACCTGGGTCTTACTTACAACTTTTTTTAAAGGGGGGTCCAAAATTGGTCTTAATTGTAGCGAATTAACCACTATAACTTTAAAGCCAAATGGAGCAGCCTAATTAAACTTTGCCACGTGATGTAGTGCTAAGTGGGGCTCATAACGTGTGTACAAATTTTGGGGGGGGCACTGCCCTTATCCCCCTTGGGATAGCGAAAAACGTCCAAAATTTGTCGCGATTTAGGACAACTTTTAACTTTGAGCACAAATATCTCTGGAATGGATGGAGATATCGACAAGCAGTAAATGGCATTATCAACTACCATCTCTCCCGCGTTGAACAAAAGAAATTTGGCGAACTTTGGTCCACTAACGACAAGGTTTAATTGGCTAATGTCTACCTACTTTAAGTCGACACCGTGCATTCTGCGTATGTTAATGCATTGAAGTTCGGGCCACGTGACTTTGCCTCGAGAGGAATGTTAGCCTCTTAAATTGTCCCCCCAATCGGACTTAGGGCGCTGGGCAGACTCACGTTGGGCTTTGCCCCAAATTTCTAGGTTGTTTATGTTTTGCTACAATTTTTTGTTCAACGTGAGATCTCCGAGATGCGTTGGCCAATAACATGAAATTTTGCAAAGTGATCAGTACTATATCAAGCTTTATAATGCCTGTCTAAAATTTCAGGGCCCACCCCAAAGAAATTTTAAGGGCCAAACCATGCAAATTTGGCTTGATTTCAAACAACTTTAAAGTTCGGCAGCAAATATCTCCGGAAAGGATGAAGGATGAAGGATGAAATCGTTCAAGTACTTGATCGACCGCGATTCCTTCTGCGTTAGGCGAAACATGTCCGGTGAACTTTGGTCCAGTAACCTTTGAGATCTCCATGTGAAATCGTACCTACCTAAAGCGCCTTTTTTGGAAGACCATATTTCAGCCCCAAAGGGTGCTGCGCCGCCAAATTTTTAGTCGCGCTAGAGAATGACTAAGTCTTACTAGCCCACCCCCCACCGGGGTCATGGGTCCCCCTTACAATTTTTTTCAAAGGGGGTGTCAAAAATGGCTTAAAATGTAGTAAAGGAGCGTTTATAACTGCGGAGTTAGAGGGTGTAGCCCAACGAAACTTTGGCACTTGACGTGGTGCTGTCCAGGCATGATAAGTTGAAAACAAGTTTTGGAGGCACCGCCCCCTTAAAATTCGGGAGGGCAAAAAAACATTCAAAATTTAGTACGTTTTACGACAATTTTCAACTTTGACTGCGAATATCTCTGGACTGGATAAAGATATCGCCAAGCGGTAAATGGCGTTATCAAGTGCAATTAATCTCGCGTTGAATACAAAAAATTTGGTGAACTTTGGTCCACTAACATCAGAGATTACGCGGCTAATGTTTACCCACCTTAAGTCAAAAGTGCACGTTTTGCGTATACTAATGCATTTGAGTGCGGGCACGTGACTTTGCTACCAGGGAATTTCATCCCTCTATATTTTCCTCCAACCGGACTTAGGGCACCGGGCAGACTCACGTTGGGCTTTGTCCCAAATATCTAGTTTTTCTTGTTTTGTTTTGTAATCGCCCCCTGTCCTATAATAGACAGGATTATGAGATTGATGACTGTGTCGAGGAAAGCAGGGAAGATTATTAGAACTGCCATTTTCGATACATATGCACAATTATAATTGGCAGTTCGTACAATTTTAGGTTTACATCATTTTTTTGTGTGTTTCGTGTTTTATAAAGATTAAACTAAGGTGAACCTTTTTGTTTTGTTGTTATGTGTATGTGCAATTTTGCCTGCAAAAGCCGTCCTCGAAATGACCTATACTGTGTCGTGTGGGACATTAAACCCTACTCACTCACTCACTCACCGTTTTGTAATCTGTCCACATGCTGTGGTTGCAGTTGTATAGGCCATTTCGTGCGACGGCTCAGGACATGTGTCGATTCCACACAGAGGATTACATCAGCTTTTTGCAGGGAGTTACTCCACAAAGTGTGCACGAGTACACAAAGAATCTCAGTGTTTTTAATGTAGGAGACGACTGGTAAGAACTAACATGTGTTCATTTTTGTATTTGTCAATATTATACAAATGGTGACTGACATCGAGGTCATTATTGAAAATTTATTCCAGAAGTTCGAAAAATGTTGCACAGATTGCAATGTTACAGCGACTTGCATGTCCTATATAAGATGAAGAGACATTCATACATTATATGCAACAACGGATTCAACAACCTTCAATTTTTGTTTGTCTCACTAACCAAATTTTGCAAAGTTCTGCCCATCGGGCTGGTGTCCAGAGGCAGGCTTTTATAAATTGTTTCAATAGGATACATTATGCCCCTTCTGTCCTTACCCAGATGCATTGAAGTAATGAAGGATAAAATCTATTGTTAATAATAATAATAAGTGAACATTTATATAGCGCACTATCATTTCGAAGAAATCTCTAGTGTTTGTTGTTTGCTTATTTTCAGAAAATGTTTGCATGCATTATAATGTGAAACAAGAAATTTGAGCTAATGCTCATGAGATGCATGAAAGCCTATAGCAGTTCTGGTTCAGTAGTTTAGCTGAAAATTGGGGTGTTCTTTCTAAGTTAATATACAAATACCAAATTCTCTATCTGGATCGCATAATGATAGTAGCGTGACGCCACCTTGTGAATGATATAGACTTGAGTCGCAGCTCGAAATTGCCACAAAAATCCATAAAACCCCCTATTATGACGTTCAAGGTCATTCAAGGTCATTGAATTCAGTGCCAATCGAGAGCCAGTGTACGGCTTGCTATTAGTGACTAATACTAACCTATCTCGCACCGTTACTGAGATACAGCAACTTATTGGCCAAAAATCACAAATTTTGTTCACCCCCTTTCATTTAGCGCTGTCATTTGGGGTGACCCCCTTCAAAGTTATGGAAAAGCTTTACGGTTCCTGAAACTAGTGTCTTCCATGCAGCCGACAGTGAAGATTTGGTGATCCTATCTTCCACCATTTTTGACTGATCCACTCGTGTGACAGAAGGACGGACAGACAGACAAACAGAATTGCGATGGCTAAGACGCGCTGAAAGCAGTAGCTGCTTTTGCGCGTAAAAACTGAACATATAATAAATGCTCTGTTTGTGTTTGCAGTCCAGTGTTTGATGGCTTGTTTGACTTCTGTTCCATGTACACTGGTGCATCACTTGCGGGAGCGTATAAGCTCAACAATGAGGTACGATTGAGCATTGTTTGCACGGATGTTTAGTGAATAGTACTTTATTGTGAGAATAAAACTTTTATAGTTATTGTTTAATCACCATTGCTTAATTAATCACTGTTGCTTCAAAATTAGTGAAAGGTAGTAACAGTGAGACTATAAGCCTGGGGTCAAATTTACAAAACATCATAAAACAATTGTAAAATTATAGTAAAATCTTCGTAACTTTGTTGTACCTTTGTCGTGAATCAACATGTTACGATGTTGTAAGAAAACCTTTGTATCCGAATTATGAAAGCTGATTTTATGACTTTGTAACTCTCTCGAAAGTTTCTCATAACTCTGTAGTCGCTAAAATTAGCCAGCTGATCAAGCGCTGTTACGCTGACCTCGACCAAGACGCAGGTCACTGAGCCTAGCGGTGCACTGTGCTGTCGGTGGATCGTCTGCTTACGCCATTGCCAATGGTTACTAATGTAAGCAACAACGAACTGATTTTACGATGATTTCACTGGCTAATGTCTCGCAAACAAAATTCATATGTATTATAACACTATGTGAAAATTATATACCAGTGAAGAATCAAAATAATTACTGCATTGATTGCTTGATGCTTTCGTACAACAGCTAATGAGCTGTCGTACATTTTCTTGTAACTTTGTTGTAACTTTCTCCTACAATTTTGATAAATCGTATTTTATTACAAATCTGTCGTAAACTTTCCGTATGTCATAACATTGTCGTAAATTTGTCTTACAATGTTTTGTAAATTTGTCGCCCCTGCATATGATTGTTTTCATTTAAACATAAGAGTCACAGTGCAGACACCATGTCAACAAATTTGTGAAATATAATTGTTTGCAAACGTTTAATTTTTTTGTATTCATTGTCTGACAAGTTTCTGTGCATGGTTCTGGGAGATAATTGTTTTTCATTTCACGTATTTAGGTCTTTTTGTGACAAAACGTAGACATACTGCATAGCATACAATACCAAGATTTATCAGTTTATTTGTTCAATTATCAACACCAATTGTCAAGGTTCTGTGATTATGTGAGACTTAATGTTATGTTGACTATTTATCAACAGTATTTGTATGCATTGTCTTCTGTGTATGTTTACAGCAATGTGACATTGCTATTAACTGGTCCGGTGGCTTGCACCATGCCAAGAAATATGAGGTGAGTGTATTTTTATGCAGTGTACGCAAATTTGCTTAAAGTTAGCATATTTTTGCTCGGCAGTAAACGTCCGTCAATTCTGTTTTTGGTTGACACCAGTATGTCAGAATTAGCACATATTTTTAGTTTATATATTTTTGTGATAATTTGTGCTCATTTTTAGTGTTTTTATGTTTGTTTGTTGGGAAACAAAGAAAGCATCCTGTCTGTTAATATTTGTATTTACACCGTGAGCCAGAAAAAGTGCCACTTATCTTTTGTCTATATCTTTACCAGTTATTGATCGATTTTTTAAATTATTTCACTGGCACACTCTGCAGACAATTTGCAATAATGTGATTGTTATATATCCCACCACATGGTAAATGCATTTCTACGCTATCTTGTGAAATATAAATGTAAGGAAAAACTAACGATAACAACAAAAATTTAGGTAAATGACTAAATGTAAAAAAACACTTCAGACAACATTGCGATGAATGATCTGTATGACGCTGGACTGTGTTAGACCTGCACAGTTTAGTGTCATACAGATCGTTCACTGCAGTGTTGGTCTGAAGTGTCTTTTTTCAATTTTACCAAAATGTTTGTTCGTTATTATCATTATGCATGCATATTTTATTGATATTTTACATGGTAATGTAAAGACACATTTATGGTGTAGTGGTATATGTAATAATCATGTTATTGCAAATTGTCAGCAGAGTGTGCCAGTGAAAGAATTTTGAAAATCGATCAATAATTGGCGAAGATATGGACAAAAGTAAAGTGGCACGTTATTTTCTGGCCGACCCTGAATAAGCATGTGTATATTAATGTAAACAGTATTACTTTTCTGCTAGTGGGCAAGTTTTATGCACGTAGGCCTTTTCTGACAGTCTGGCACAATTGAGTTCATTTGTGTGCTTAGTGCAATACATAATTTACTCTTTTTTTTTTAATAGATCACCTTAGTTGCTGGAATAATGGTAGAGACTAGGCTAATTGTTACCTCCGCCAAGGAGGTAATGTTTTTGCCAGACTTTGTTTGTTTGTCTGTCTGTCCGTTAGCAAGATAATTCAAAAAGTTATGGACGGATCTTTTTGAAATTTTGAGGGTATGTTGGGAATGGCAAAAGCTACCAGTGATTCAGTTTTAGGGGTGATCCGGAAGGAACTGGATTCTGGTCACTTTGAAATTTTCGTTACCATTGCTTTCAATGGGGCATAAGGGAAACCGCTGACAAACCGAAGATGGTGCTGCCACCTAGCGAACAAAATTGCCTTGGCGGAGGTGTGCGGGCTCTGACTGCTTTCTAGTTAATGTTTGCTATAGGCAGAGTCACAAAAGATGCTGGTTACCTATGGGACACTCTAACTTTCAAAATTTTGGATGTAGTGAAGTGTGTCCATTCAAGAAATTAAGAATTGTATACAGACTTCACGTTGCTGAAAGGCGGAGCGAATGCAAACAAAGAGATGCGTAAACTTTAAGGTGGTGGATGAAATCGTAGCATGAGTCTGAAGCAATGCATGTTTTCTGTACTATGAAGAAGCTTATTGTTGTTATTTCTGCTGCTGTTTGTAGGCATCTGGCTTCTGCTATGTCAACGACATTGTCATAGCAATATTGGAACTGCTGAAGTTAGTGATCAGCATCATCTTTGTTCTTTTTGCGCTCGTCTCATGCTACGATGCACCGCAGTTGACATTTCTTTCACAGTGTTAAAGATAGAGAGTTTACTAATTTTGTGTGTCCATATTTGTCTCCCAAATACAGAATGTTGCACGTTATATTGGGAGCATTATTTTGAAACGGACAATAGGAGGAAGTTGGATTGTAGCTTATTGAAGATAACAGTTGTGCATACTTATTAAGGACTTACGAAGGCAGCTGCCAAAACTGAACATTAAATAGAGACTGTGATAAAGCTGATGAATGTGCACTACGCTGAAATGAGTGGATGAAGGAATGCATAAGTGAGTGAGTAAATGAATGAGTAGGGTTTAACATCTCGCCTGCCACTTATACTATGTCGGGCGGGATGTTAAATCCTGTTCACTCACTGAGTGAATGAGTGAGTGAATGTATGCGCGAGTTGAGTGAATTAGGGAACAGGGATAACAAACTTTGCATTCGCATTTGACGACATGCAAATATTGACCACTTTTTAGTAGAACTGTCAAGGCGTTTATTTTTTAATGCATTAATTAACGCATAAATTAACGCACCCAGTCTCGTCGAGAAGGAGAGGAGGGGGATAAGTTATCACAGGCCTCGCGACGTTTGAGGGGCCCTGCCTGTCTAATATAGAAAGTTAGAAACACATTTTTAAACGTATAATCAACAATAACTGACGTCATAGGTAGCATAGAAATCTATTAGCATGTCATCGAGAATCGAAATAATTATTTATTTACATTAGTGATGGAACGAAAACTACAGTTTAGTTGCTCGAATTCATTCGATTGTCAAATAACCGCAGTTTAACGGAATATTTCAACTTTTGCTTCACAAAATTTAGTAAATTAACATAAATTTACGTATGTGCGTTAATTTTTTAAAGCGCGATATTTTTTTTAACACGCATTAATTTATTAATGCATTCACGCGTTAATTAATGCGTCAATTGTGACAGCTCTACTTTTTAGCTATTCAGTATTTGACGAATAGTTGGAAGCATTTCTGGCAATTGTAAATATGTCATTTTTTTAAAACTTAATTGAACTTTTGATAGCGGATACTGACACGAACTGAAGAGAACACTGAACACTCTGGTTGTTTAATTTTCTTAAATAAACTTTGTTGATTTTTAGTGATTAATTCTTTGACTAAGATACTGATTTTACTGACTGAACAGCTACTTTTGATGTTTCGCTTTATTCAAGTACTGGTATAGAGAAGTTTCCTCAGCGTTCGCTATTCAACGAACAGTAAAGTAAGTAGGGCGTGTTTGCATTCGACGATAAATGCAAATTTATATTTTTCCACTTCATCACATCTCTAGAGTGAATGAACTAGTGAATGAATGGGTGGATCGGCTGCAGGTATCACCCACGCGTGCTGTACCTGGACATTGACATTCACCATGGAGATGGCGTTCAGGAGGCCTTCTATCTCACTGACAGGGTCATGACCGTTTCGGTCCACAAATACGGCAACTACTTCTTTCCCGGCACAGGTTTTTAGCAGAATTCTGTGTACTAGAAAAGGCCCCGCACTACGTTGCAGGAGTTTTGATGTCATTCGCTGGATGGCGCCATGAAGCAATACGCCGCGCTAAGCTTGCGTCCACTCAGTTCTGCGCGTCCACTCAGTTACCTGGCATCTCAACCCCCGTCAGTCCCCAGGCTGCCCATTAGCGGAGGTGGGGGGCAAGGTGAGGATGCACCTAAGGCCCAAGGACTCAAATGCTGCAATCAGAGTCTGCGACCGTGCAACACAGAAGGTGTTAGAGGGGTATAACAGATGACAGACAGACAGACAGACGAACAAACTTTTCATGCATTATAGTAAGATTTATCTGTCTCTGCATGGTTGTGCTATTTTCTGTTGGTCTTCTAATTTTTCACCTAGCATCTTTGTAGTTAGTTATTTGTGGCTGTTGTGCACAGAATTGTGATTAGAATAATAAGAAAAACACGGTAAGATGATCGAAAACACTGTACTTTGAAAATAAGTTGATAAAAACGCCAATACAATATGGTCAACAGATGTTGTAACTTACACTGTATAAATCAGCTTATGAGAGTACGGAAATGCGACGTAGCTAAAGTTGCTAATTATGACTATTTATAGAATGCATTTTTAGTTGTACCGTTTGGACTTAAATAAAAACCAAGCTTGATAAAGCTTTGGAAAATTGCATTGTCACGATTTTATATTTCGCAAATTGATAGACAATTAGACATTCCTAAAAATTACTGCAGATGGTCAAAAACGTAGCAGTCACAGCTTCTGTTGTGTAATGATGTTTCTGTTACACAACACTGCATAGATTGTTAACCTAGAACAAGAAAAAAAATTTTCACTACTAGTGTCATGGTTTTTGGTTGTTAGTGATTAAATTAAAATCAGTCTGATAATTTTTGTTTACTGTTTGCTAATGCATTAGTTATTTAATTTAGAAAAAAGAAACTTCATAATGATGATGATGTTTTATGTAATTTAGGTGATATGTATGAGCTAGGGTCAGATATTGGCAAATATTATTCGATCAACGTTCCACTTCGAGAGGGCATCGACGACCTCTGTGAGTGATACAACACTTGCACATTACTTGTATATTACGAAGTCTACAATGTTTTTCTTCTGTTTGTTGATACTTTAAACATGTTGCTCTGAAGTTAACGGTATGTTATCAGTTAACAGTTTTTTTGCGCTGTTGAAGCACATCTGTAACAGTAGTGACAGAAGGACAACACAGCAATTTCTAATTACCTGATTACTACTCGATCTTCAAATACTCACTCACTCACTGCTGCGCGTAACCAGCTGTGGGTCGTAGCGCCCTCCACGTTGACCGGTCGTCGGCAAGAGCCCATGCGTCAGCAGCAGTGAGTCCGGTGTCCCACACAATCTGACTTATCCATGTAGTCTGTGGTCTGCCAGCGGGGCGAGTCCAGTCATGCTGTGGTATGTCTCCGGACTTGGAGTCCACTGCAAGCTTCAGGGCCTTATGTGCTGGTGTGTTGGCGGACAAACGGCGAATATGGCTGAAAAAGGAGTGATGGCGAGCGGCTATGGTACTGAATATACTTGGCAGGTTCGTACTGTCAGCTACAGCCCTGTTGGTGACGAAGTCATTCCACCTAACACCAAGAATACGTCTTTGGCATGTCATGTGGAATGCCTGTAGCCTGCGTGAGTCTTCCTTCAACAGTGTCCAGGTTT
>Ga0209671_1009320_pt1 | contig 10299 bp, 7 predicted proteins | sample WorMetHERISLAND2_2_FD_187401 | JGI IMG/M metagenome (GOLD analysis project Ga0209671, IMG submission 187401) | Marine gutless worms symbiont microbial communities from Max Planck institute for Marine Microbiology, Germany - Olavius geniculatus... | ecosystem: Host-associated > Annelida >... | reverse complement strand
GCAACAATCACCATGGCAACATAAACAAAATTTGTTGTTCGATATACGAAAAGTCGGCCGACAAAATCGTCGAAGATAGAACTTGCTCTATCTTTGCCAACAAAATTGGGCGACTTTGTCGGCCGACAAAATCGGGTGATTTTTACAAGACACACGACAGATTTTGTCGTTCGTCTGACATCCGCTTTAGCCATCCACCATAGAGGAATGCACAGATGAAAATTACCATGGATATCAGCAACCAACCTAACAATGTTATGAACGAAAAATAAAATTATATGTAACATACTGCATATAATGTTCCTAATGCATGCAAATCATGCAAAAATGTAACGCATCATATTATTCATAAATCATGTGCATGTTGTTAAACTGAACAATATAGTTATTAAATGTACTCACGTGCAATAAGATTGAGTATGATCCGGAGCAAACAATCTTAAATTCTCAATGTGCAGCTGTAAACACACACATAAAGTACACTTCAAATTAATGTCTTTACCAGTGATTGCATTTAAACAGGCCGTAAAGACATTACTCAGAATAATATTTTTATGACTGTTCTTCTCACTGTCATGTAATTTTCTGCTACATTTTTGGCATAATAAACTCTGACAAATGATGATAATAAACAAAAAAATCTACAGATTGTCTCGCATCAATAAGCTCGGAATATGGTCACAACAACAAAACATGTTGCAAATTCAGTAGTTTGTAATAGAGCTGCAATAATGTCAGCAAAACAGTGGGCAATGCATATGCGTGAATGTTATCTTCCGTCCGTACGGACGGAAAATAGCGGTTAAGCGGTCTTATCTTCCGTCCGTAAATTAGGGTTGTGGTTGGGGTTGCGGATAGAGTTATGGAATTAGGAACTTAGGGCTAGGGTTAGGTTAGGGTCAGGGTTGGGGTTATAGTAAAGGTTAGTGTTGGGGTTAGGGTTAGGTTTAGATTTAGGGTTACGGTTGCGGACGGAAAATAGCAGTTTGGCCGTCTTATCTTCCGTCCATACGGACGGAGGATAACACTGAGCATGTATATGAGTCCAGGATTGCGGGCAGCACTGACACCAAGTTACATAGTGTAGCACCTTTTCAAGTATCGTGAAATACAGTTTAATAAGAAATAAATACAAAAGCAAGCGAAAATGTTGCAGCCTTTTAGCCTGTGCTTACTCAGGCCACCAGTAGTTCTGGTGGCTTCGGTGAATTCGATGAATTTTGCAGATGGGCAGTGACAGCGACTCGCCATTTTCAGCCACGACGACGGGAATCGCTAGTCTATAGGTTTCGCAACCGAATGCACGTTATCTAACGACTTACAAATTTCGCCAAATACTCACCGACAAAAAGCAAACGACAGACATACGCAAATACGCAAATATATACAACTATATACAAATATTTACACACAAATATATACAAACAACCTAACTCAACCGCAGTTAACTTCTCAGTTACGTAACGGAGCGATTCAGAAATGCGCATACAGTTAACTGACGAGTTAGTTAACAGATGGTTTACTAACTGACCAGTTAACTAATAGATCCAGAAACCGGCCCTTAAACAGAAATACGATAACTGATGTTCGTGTGGTGAAACGATCGACTGGTAGTCGACGACGTGATGCAATCTGTGGTGGTGCGTTACTTGATGGCAGCGAGAATAGTGTTGGCACAGCATCGCCTCACAGATTTTTCCTGCCGGTCTTGTCAACAAACTGCGAATTTTCAAAATGTGCATCACAAAGCCGACAGTTGCGGTATAAATAACTATGGTCTTTCTTGAACAATATGTCCAAATCAGCCTGCCTGCAGTTAATTAGCCATCGTTTACACCTACAACAACATAAGCTCAACTTGTACATTACGTGAGTACACACGAGTAAATTTTAAAATGTAAACCAGCGATAGCGAGATGGCCATTAATCCAATTCACGTTTAACAATTTTAATAATGATGAGAGTGGTATAATGTAGAAATCTGACAAAAGCTATCAATAAGCATAAACGGCATTAATGAACAATGAAAAGAACAGTAACAGTGAAACTGTGCACACGATAGTTAAACATCCATTGCCACAGAAACTGTACCGAAGAATGAATAATTTTCCTTTTCACTTCTGCTGTCGATCACCAATAGGTACAAAATGATATCTTGTGCAGACTCACGAGTAGTTTGTAGTGAAACACAACCTTAATTACGAACAAAACACAAAACATCAGTTAGTAACACAATGCTTAACTACATCAGCAAACACTTCAAAGTTTCACAAAGAGTTAGTAGAATGCATAATTATAACTACCACCAGCAACCATCTACATGGTTCCTACTACTCTGCAGAATTCATTTTTTACATATACTAGTTAGGCCTACTAGATTTTAGGCAGTCACACATTCCAATTTTGTTGCTGTTATGCTGTTGTTCAATTGACGTGCTTGTTTCTGCAACATTTGTACATAGTTTTGTGGACTTTTTTTTAAACTCTTATATTTACTGTATGTTAGGCCTACGTTGTGCACATGCTTGCGTTCTGTCAAGTTAATGTATTAAACGAATATGATGATGATGATGATTTTCCCTGACTTTGCAGGACAAAATGAATCGTTGTCCCTGACTAATTTGTTTACGCAAAATACCAATGTTAGTTTTTTATCGCTTGCAAATGCACTAGAAACAGGTAGCAAAATGAAGTGGAGATACATATAATCTGCGAGAGAAGCGAGCAGAAAAAGAATTTCAGCTATTGTACGCAATCTGCCTGAAACAGTTCACAATTTTTTCTGCATCTTTGTTAACTTTTGCACCCTGGTACTTTGCTTTTTCCTGACTTGCTTAAGATTACCTGACATTCCCTGACTTCCCCTGACCATAGGAACCACCAGAAAATTTCAATAAAGTCAAAAATGGTCAAGTGAAGAGCAGATAATGTTAAATGTTAAATGTTACAAAATATGAAACAATATCATTTATACAAATATATACAATTGCATCTGACAACCAAGCAGTACCATCAGACAAGGAGAAAAATTTCACACAGAGTGGCCAGACAGGGCAAAAAGTTTTAAAGGCCAAGTCGCATCAGTTTACGTAACTGTAAGCGCTAACTGGCTTAATCAAATGTTAATTTATCAATACTTATTCATCTTCCTGTTGCCAGTGTTATCTTTTTAGACGCTACAGTGGCTGATTTTCCGCCACTGTAGCGTCGTGCATTTCAAACTCCGGGTGGGAAACTTTGCAACCGCCACACCCACCCACCTATGTCAACGCATCAACAGCACTTTTACGCAAATATCGTCGCAAATATCGTTGCTTACACGTTTGTAACTAACCTCGTTACGTCCTTCGGAAACCTATGGAAACCTAAAGTCTTACACTGAAACTTGTAATTATTGCAGCCAACTGCTGCGCAATGAACGCCAGGCATTGCGCTGGGTGGATGCAACGCAAAACTCCAGCCGCGCGGTGGCGCTAGTGAAATTACCCTGAATGCACTGTCCCATAACTGTACTATGAGTGCGATAGTGAGTTGTCAATCTTGCGAGCTTTGCTCGCTCTATAATCTTTGTAAGTACCGCCTTTTTAGTAACAATTTGCAAATTTTCCTTTTATACAAGCGATCAACAAATTAACACAATTTAGCAATCAAAATCGTACTTTAAATCGGACAATTTGCTGTGATAAGCTTTAAATCGCACTGTTTACATTTTAGCGTGAACCCAGCGTTCGAGTAGCATCAATGAAAATTTTACTTACTCGCAAGAACATGCATTTTCAACTACATAAAAGATTTACTTTACCGTACACTACAAGTGTTGCCATTTTATGATTGCAGAGGCCGTTTGCAGCTCAAAATCTCACAGATGCTGACCTCGACCAAGCCACAGTCGACGAGCAACCCCTGCAAGACGATGAAATTGTCTCAGCGGCTCGTAAGTGTTTTATATTCACGTACAGGCCTGTTCGTGCATGCTGTGCAGTAAATAAACGCTTATGTAAGTAGTGAAAATACAAATAATAGTTTATTGTTGTGCTTGCAGTTGCCACAGAGGACTGCAGCGATGAAATGCTTCTACAGCAACTCATGGAAGTAGCTCGAGCGTACGACATATTCCTAGCCGGCGGAGAGGAGCAGTCCAGTCAGGAGGAGGCAAGTTTTTTTTCTACTCATACATAAGTAAACTATCGTCCTTTCTTTAGTGATAGTGGTGACAAAAATTCTTCAAATCTGCGATGAATTGCTTTGCAGGAGGCGAAAAGCAGTGCGCATGCACAAACTGTGGCGTCCTCACATTGAACGAAGGATTGTGTGGACACTGCCTCGGCCTCCCAAGATGCGTTCAATGCAGACGTCATCTACCGCCTACTCATTTCGACGAATCCGTGTGTCAGGTATGACGTTTTTGAATCTTGCACTTACCTATGTGATAGGCCTACGTTATAGCATCTCTGGCTTTAGCGGCTTTGCACTAAATGTCGCATGGTCTGTCTTTCAGACTTGCGCACGCAAACGCTGCAGTAGACCGCCAACACACCGCAGTGCAGTTGGAAAAATCGTCAACGAGGTATCTATCCCAACCAGCGTCAGCAACATCAGCTACGAGGTCTTCCTCGAACGCAACATCGATGAAATCAACCGCATTATCGACAGTCACTGCCAACATTTTGGGTGAGCTTCCATTTCCTATTTCCGTCATATTTTCTTATCGTATAAACGATACCGTGTTACAATTATTGTCTTCATCGTTGCGTCATTAACATCTCATTGCTATCGTGTTTCTGTGTTGCTGCAGATCCATCCGCGTCGCTGTTCGCACCACTGGCTCCTTTACTCGTGAAGTGCCGCACGGCATCCAGCATGTCCCGGCCACCTTTCACACCCTTCCCCAGCTGGTTTCTACCAGTCATCAGTTTGACTTCGACCTCCTGCTGCGAGATCTTCTCGATGACATCGATCAGTTCAATAGGCGTGGCAGTAACTTCACTCTTGATTATGTTAGTGACTTTATTGTCGTGCTAACAGAGTATCATTCCCTCGCCGGGTCCACGTATTTAGCGACTCCCAATTTCATCGAGAAGAAGAAGGCGGTCATAAATGTGATTAACAACGATGACAGGTGTTTTTATGGGCTGTTCTCAGTGGGTTGTACCCACCCAAATGGAACCCCGAGCGTGTGTCAAACTATGTCAAGGGAATCGACTTCCCGATGGAGCCCAAAAACATATCAAAGTTCGTAAACCAAAACCCCTCCATTTCCATTAATGTCATCTCACCCGATAGCAACAACAAGGGCTTTTGCATCGAGTACCTTAGTCCCGAACGCAATCGCCAACACCACATCAACTTCCTTCTTTTCGCTGACCCTGATTCCATGACCTCACACTACGTGTACATAAAAAACTTTAGCCAACTCCTCGGTGATTGAACAAAGCTTTGTCTGTAACAGCTGCCTCAACGTGTTTTCGTCGCGGGGAGTACTCGACGAGCATGTTCCTAGGTGTCTCATGCACGAACTGCAACAAGTCGTCTACCCCAATCCTGACGAGTGCAAATTGAAATTCAAAGGAACATCCTTTGAAATTCTATCTAGTGTACGACTTTGAAACGTTTTTGACCCCACCAGACCAAGACGTCTCTAATTCGGATGTGAACACCCATATCGTCGACGAGCACAGCGTTAGCGGGTTCTGTTACTACCGCGTGACCGATATCCCACAGTATCAAGTGCCTCCAACCGTATGCAGTGGGTCCGACGTGATGACTCGTTTCTACGAGCACGTCATGTCGGAGAGCGAAACCATAAACAAGATAATGCCGGAACAGGTACCCATGACCACCATGACGATCGACGATCGTAGACGCCACCGAGCTGCCACAACCTGCACCAACTGCGACTGCTACTTTATCCACAAGAATTACAAAGTCCACCACCATGATCACGTGACCGGCAAATATCTGTTTCCAGCCTGTAAAAATTGTAACCTTGCACTCAAGCCCAAAAAATGTCCATCAAACACCTATTTCTTACCAGTCTTAGCTCACAACTCGAAAAATTTCGACAGTCATTTTATCATAAAACATTTCGAGAAGCGGTACACGGAACAGTGTCAAAAGAAAGGTCAAAAAGTCGGTTTGGACGAGGTCAAGGTCATACACCAGAATGGTGAACGTTTCATCCAGTTTCAGATTGGCAACCTAAAATTCCTTGATTCCTTTCAATTCCTCACGCCTTCCCTGGACAATCTCGTCAGCCTTCTTCTGAAAGGCGGAAAACAGAACTTTCGTCACACGACAAAGTTTCTTGGCGACAGCGAGCTCGTTTTTTCGAAAGGAGTCTACCCCTATAATTATATGCAAAATAGAACGAAATTTGCCGAGACCCAACTGCCACCCATCGAAAGCTTTTACAACGCATTGAACGACGAGCCGCTGTCCACCGAAGATTATGAGCATGCTCAGGAGATTTGGAATTTTTTTGCCATCCAAAATGTGCAACAGTATCACGACCATTACTTGATGTCCGATGTCCTCCTACTTGCGGACGTGTTCGAACATTTCCACCAGAACGTTCTCGAGAAACACGGGCTCGACTGCTTGTTCTATCCTACCCTTCCCGCCCTGGCTTGGAGCATGGCCCTCAAGCACACGCAGGTGGAGCTCGACCTGATTACAGATAAGGCCATCTACCTTACTTTCGAAAACTCCATCCGTGGTGGAATTAGTACAATTTCCAATCGATATGCTAGGGCGAACAATCCCCTCGTCGAAGGATACGACCCCACTAAACCAACCACATTTATCACATACCTAGATGCCAATAATTTGTACGGTGCCGCGCAGAGCAAGCCGCTATCTGTGGGCAACTTTCGGCTTCTAAGCCCCGATGAAATTTCTCGACTGGACATCGAGAAAATTAGTGAAGATTCCCCCACAGGTTACGTGATCGAATGCGATCTGGAATATCTTATCCAGCTGACCTGCATGAGGAGCACTCGAACTATCCCCTTGCTCCCGAACATTTGACCGTTTCATCGGACATGCTCAGAACATGCTAAAACCCGGGTGGGGCCAATGAAAAAACTGATTCCTAACCTCCAAAACAAGAAAAATTACGTCACCCATTACCTTAACTTGCAGTTCTACGTTAAGCACGGGCTGAAAGTTACGAAAATTCACCGCATCATCTCGTTCAGCCAGAGCAGGTGGCTCAAGGGGTGGATCGACGTCTGTACCAAACAACGTCAGGACGCTAAGTCGGACTTCGAGACCGACCTGGCGAAGCGCGAGGCCAATGCCACTTTTGGCAAGACCGTGGAGCAGGTTCGCAACAGGCAAAACATTCGCCTGATAGTGGACGAGACGAAACTGCGCAAGGCGGTGAGCAAGCCTTCGTACCGCATGTCGCAGATCATCAACCCCGATCTGGTCATGGTTCGAGGCCAGAGGCAAAAGGTCATCCTCAACAAACCCATTGCAGTAGGTTTCTGCATCCTGGAACTATCCAAATTGGTGATATATAGGTTCTATTACGATTACATGAAACCACGCTACGGAAAGAAGTGCAAACTTCTTTTCACCGATACCAACTCCCTGTGCCTCGAAATCGAAACTCCGGATCTGTTTCACAACATGGGCGAGGCGATGGATCTTTACGACACCAGCAATTTCGAGACCGACCATCCCCTCTATTCGACCCGAAACCACCGAGTCCTAGGTAAGATGAAGAGCGAGAAAGGCTCCGTCCCTCCCCTCGAATTCGTCGGTCTCAGAGCCAAAATGTACGGTTTGTCGTGTGGAAAGAAGTCTCAGAGAAAAGTCAAGGGGATAAAGAAAAATTATATTAAGAAACACATTCGCCACGAGAGTTTTCTCGAAATCATTCGCAATCCGGAACTCACCACCGATGCCACCTTTCGTCTGTTTCAATCCCGCAACCACGAGGTGCGCACGGTGGAGATAAACAAACTCTGTCTGTCAACCTTTGACGACAAACGGTACATTTTGGACGACGAGGTGTCCACTTTGGCGTACGGCCACCAAGGCATCCAAAAGAAAGTTTCCTCACTGTCTCGCCGATGTGGTGTAGTTGCATGCGTTGTAAATAATCCTGTATTTGCAAAACTTGGTTGATCGCATGTGAATAAAGTTGTACGTAGACACTTGTCATTATTCTGCACGACACGCGTTTCGCGCGTGCGCCCCCAGAGCGTTCACCTTCCTTGGAGAGGGGAGGGAGAGGATTATAAGTAGCACATTCACACTCGAGTGAGACGTCAGTCGCACGAGGATGTCAAACGATACGTACCACCTGGGCTGTCTCGTCGACGATCGACAGCAGCAACAGCGCGAGATTGTCGACGTAGCGTTGATCCTGCTTGTTAGTTCGCTGAGCGCGTTGATAGCCTCCTTTCTCGGTTTGCGTCGACGACGTTCCGCGGCGGAAATATGAGTTTGCCTTTGCGCCATCCTTTCACGGCACTCTTGGCGGGACCGACTGGGTGCAGCAAGACGCGTTTCGTCTTCAAGTTGATCGCAGATGCGCGCGTCATGGTGGATCCTCCACCTCGTCGAATCGTCTACTGTTACGGACAATATCAGCAGTTGTTTTGCAAGTATCCGCGGGTGACGTTCCATCAGGGCCTGCCGAACCTGAACGACTTTGACGGCGGGGAGTCAACGCTGCTGGTGGTCGACGATCTGATGAACGAAACCGACGACTCCGTCGCTAACCTGTTCACGAAGGGGTCGCACCATCGCAACATTAGCGTCGTCTTTCTCGTCCAGAACCTGTTTCACAAGAATAAGCACATTCGAACCATCAGCCTGAACGCCCACTACATGGTTCTTTTCAAGAACCCGCAAGACGCGAGCCAGTTAGCCAGTCTGGCGCGTCAGATGTATCCCAACAGGTCCGCGTTCGCCGTGGAAGCATATAGACGCGACACGAGAACCGTACAGTTATTTGTTCGTCGACCTCCGACCGGAGCAGGACGAGGATTTACGACTGCGCACGAACATATTTCCCGACGAGACGGGATACGTTTACGTACCGAAATGAGCACGCGAGTTAAAAAGTTTCTGCCCACGCTGAAGCGCATCCGCAGAATCGGTGACAGAGCCAGACGTGACTACGTTCGAAAATGCGACAACGAGTTTATCCACTGCGTCAGCGAGTGCGCAAAGAATCTTATAAAAGGAAATGTTCCGCTGACAACCCATGAAAAAACTTGCGTCGCAGACGTGACGACCTCCGAGCTCTGTCTGCCAAAAAAACTTCGTTGCGAAAGAAAAGAAAGATTCTGCAGAAAGATGGCTTTCTGACCGCGCTGCTACCTCCGATTCTGTCGGTCTTGGGTAGTCTTCTCATGCAGAACTGATGCAGTCGGCCAAGAAACTTGTTCTCGTCGATGAATTCGATCGGGAATACAAGCGACTGCAGAGACCTACAGCTGCCGTTGCTAAAGCCAATCACAGTCTTCGTCTATCGAACACTCTCCGCAACAGTTTGCTGGCCGACGATCGTAAGGTGAGGCAATACGTAGAAGAGTTGCACAGGTATCTGAACGTCAACAATCGAGAACTGTCGGTCGAACGGACGACTCCAGCAATAAATTGGCTCACGGAACCCGAACGCGTGCAACCGCGCAAGAAGAAGAAGAAAACGAGTCGTCATGCCACGCGCACGTTACAGTGGGACCAATATTGATGCATTCTACTCCTCCCCTCGTGCTCCCGGCAGTTTTTCAAGCGTTCGTAATTTGCAACGTTACAGCGGACGTTTCGAGTCCGAGGCGAGGAAATTTCTCGCCGGTCGAGACGCCTACACGATGCACAAGCCCCGGAGGATTCGATTCCCTCGACGCAGGACGTACTCGAAAGGCATAGCAGACCTGTATCAGATAGATGTGGCGGACGTCTCGAATCTCTCACCGTTTAACGACTGCATGCGCTAGCTTCTCACGTGCATAGACGTGTTTACCAAACGCGCTTGGGCGATACCAATCAAAACAAAGTTTGCCCACAACGTCGTCGACGCTTTCGAAAAGATCCTGAACGAAGGACCGCGGTGCAGAGCGACAAGGGTACTGAATTTCTGAGTTCGACGTTTCAGTCCATGTTACAACGGCACGGCATACATTTCTACACGAGCTAAAACGAGGACTTGAAAGCCAGCGTCGTGGAGCGTTTCAACCGAACTCTGAAGACTAAGATGTACCGATATTTCACCCACGCGAATACGCGACGATACGTCGACGTGCTGGACGATCTCGTGCACTCGTACAACAACACTTACCA
>Ga0209671_1009319_pt1 | contig 10299 bp, 1 predicted proteins | sample WorMetHERISLAND2_2_FD_187401 | JGI IMG/M metagenome (GOLD analysis project Ga0209671, IMG submission 187401) | Marine gutless worms symbiont microbial communities from Max Planck institute for Marine Microbiology, Germany - Olavius geniculatus... | ecosystem: Host-associated > Annelida >... | reverse complement strand
AAGGAAAAGGAAAAAAGCAAGTGAAAAAAAAGGGAAAAAGAAAAGAAAAAGAAAAAGAAAAAGGAAAAGGGGAAAGGGGAAGTGGAAGGGAAAGGAAAAGAAAAAGGAGAAAGAGAAGAAAAAGGGAAGGAGAAGGGAATTTGGAAGGGAAAGTGGAAGGGAAAGAAAATGGAAACGGAAAAAAGAAAGGAAAAAGGGAAAGAGAAATGCAAAAAAACAGGAAAAGGAAAAGAGAAAAGGAAGGGAAAGTGGAAGGGGAAGAGTAAGGGGAGGGAAAATGGGGAAGGGAAAAGAAAAAATGGAAAAAGGAAGGAAAAGTGAAAGGAAAAACGAAAGGAATACCGAAGGGGAAGGTGGAAGGAAGTGAGCTTAAAAAAATTTAGACGCACGGACGGACGCACGGACAGACGCACGGACGCACGGACACTCAGGTGATTTTATACTCTGTCCAATGTCATTCATTGCATTGGACAGACAAAAACTTCTGGCCGTCGGACACAACGGTACGGTCGGCTCAATCTAGCGACAGCTAGGCTTCTTATTACTTAGCTTATAACAGAAAAAAACCATTTATGATAATTTGTTCGCTTCTTAGTCTTATACAAAGTTTTTGTTAACTAAGTATTTACATGGTGGTCTAGTCGATATTCTCGTACACAAACGACAGATAAATCATTTTTACAGCGTGTCAGCATGTGCAGAAATTCTGTCTGAACTATCGCAAAACTGTCCGTCTGTCCGTCTGCCACTCTGTCTGTCTGTCACACTGCGATTTTGAGAAAACAACGCTAGCTAGGATTACGAAATCGTCGCTGTCAGTTCCGTGGAAGTCTGTATAGTAAGTTTTTCTTTCGTATTAGTTGTGTTGAAATGTGATAGCACTAGATACTCAATACGGACTGGCCCACTGACCTTGGGATGCAAAGAGCCAAAATGGACGACAGCTACACTGTTTCTCTATGACGTCAGTGACGCAATCAGTGACGCACTGCTCGCGGTTGTCACGGTGACAGGAAGACGCTGCATCCGGGTCCATCTGTCCTTCAGCAGCATAAACTCCATTAGAGATGAGTCAGTAATTAAACCTTATGCACGCAAAATCAATTGCAGTGTACAGGGTGGGCCAAAAAACTGGCACAGTTTTTTTATATGCTAATAACTCTATCAAATAGAAACCAATTTTCAAATTTTTTTCACTGTCAAAATCAAAAGAAAATTTGCAGCAACACTGTCACTAAAGATCTCATCACACCTCATATGTCCCTACACTACCTTGTGAAATATCAGACATCGCACTCAAGTTGGCGACGGCACTGACCAATTGCGTGATCAACGTTGATCGAACCAATTTACTCGGACTTAAATCCGGTCGATTTGCTGTTTGGGGGGTCCTTCAACAAATGGTCCATCAACGTCGACAATTCACGACAATTAACCAGCTGAAGCAGGCGATCTTCACTGAGTGGGGCAAACTTGCAACATTTGGATGATCGCGCCATCGTTCAGTGGCGTCGCCGGCTTGAGTGCATCATCCAAAAGGCGGACACATTGAACAACTTTGATGAGAAAACTGCGAAATGCGACAGATTGTTTTCTGTTGTTCATTTTAGAATGTGTCGTTACAGATACCGCCTTCTTTTAAATTGTTACTTTTAAGACACTGATATTTCACCAGGTAGTGTAGCTACACGCTAAATGTGTGGTGGACCTATAGTGATAGCGTTGCCAACAATTTTCTCCTGATTCCAACAGTGAAAGAATTTTGAAAATCGGTTAATATTTGACAAAGTTATCGACATATAAAAACATTGTGCCAGTTTTTTTGGCCTACCCTGTAGTGTACTATCCTACTAAGGTAGTGACGCGCTTAAACAATGACGAAATCTCTCTCAAGGCGCTTACAAAGCGACGTAACTGAACTGAACTAAACTGACACGGTTTAGTTTTTGACCAACTAACCAATGGGCGAGCAAGGTCAGTAGTCAGTAGTATCGACGCCTTGGACGATGCTTCCTGTAATGCATTACTACTTGCCCATTGGTCAGTTCGTCAAAAACTAAACCATGTCAGTTCAGTTGAGTTAAGTTCAGTTCAGTTACGTCACTTTGTACGCGCCTTTAACAGCAGTTTTGTTATGCATTTTGCTTAGCCCAGTCCATCAGTGAAAGAGTGGAAAAATCTGCTGATATTGATACTTTATGATATAAACTATGAACAAAAGTTTGGTACCAGAATACTTTGCGTTTGTTTCCGTGCCACACGTTTTGCTGAGGCGCGGCGTGCCTGGTTTGAGAGAGAAACATTATGCCACTGTATCGCAGACTCGAAGCGTCATTAGACCGCACTGCCTAATGGCGATTACAGAGACTCCAGAAATCAGACATATCAAATAAACTGCCACCCATTAACATTAACATTATAATAAAAAAATGAAACTAATACACGCGTGTACGAGGAGCGTTGAATAAATTCTTAGACGACATCCTTAATATAGCGACAGTAAATCGCACACTTCTGACAGTTATTTTACTTTTCAATATATTTTCCCTGCAGTTCACTGCAGTGTTCCCATTGTTCTACAGGTCGGCTGGAACTGGAACCCGTAGCATTAAGTTTTTGTTGGTTCCTGTAGAAATTTCCGGACACCATGCTGTAGAACATCTTAATCGTTCTTAAACTTAATGTCTACAAGCAATTCGCTCTGTGGTCCAAACAAATGAAAATTACTTAGAGCTAAGTCTGGACTGCATGTTTGCCATAGCAATTTCCAGTCCATGTTTTCATTTTTTTAACTGTCTAATGGGCCTATTGCACGATGGGGCACTGCTATTTTAAAAAAATGACAATCCACAATGTCATTTTTTCTGCAGCAAACCTGGTTAATTGCTGCAAATTGCTGATTGTAATCAATCGGGCATGTTTTTTCTGTAGCCGACCATTTTTGCTGTATGCAGTGCTCCAACACTGACATCATCACTAACTGACTGATGATCACTGCATTTAAGCGAACAAACTACTCGAATACTTTCAAACGTGATAAATTGTCACTGCTGATTACTACGGATAATCTACAATAAATTTCAGCACTTTTTAAGCTTTCTGCGATAAGAAGATTTTATGATTATTCTCTGCGTACGTTTGTATAAAAACGACTTTAAAAGTTGTGAACTGATTAGATTTCGATAAAATACTTTTTTTCAGTAATTGGAAATGACCTAATAATTGATCTCAACAGTAGCGCTAAAAATATGGAGAAAAAAGCATATCTGGCTGGATATTCATCCAGAATGCAGATTCTAAATGAATATTCACATAAGCGTCCTTCTCGTAAGGTTTTTTGGCGCCTGGTGACCTTAGTCTTTAACTTTTTTTAAATATAAAAATTGGCAAATCGGTTTACCTGCCCTAGGGATCGTTCGCGCCAATTTTAGTTTTTTAGCCATTGTTTTTAAGTTATATTGGAGCTCTTACGGGACAGACGGACGAACGGATGGACAAGGTTTTTAACGCGTCTGTAAGATGGCAGCGTGATAAACCACAAAAAATTAATAAATATTCTTATCGAATAGAGCTAGAAAAAAACATACGCGGACGGCGATGCGGTGTCGAGTACCAGCCGAGAGAACTATATCGCGACTGTCGGAGCCGATCAGTGGCGGATGTACTTCCGGTCGGTGAAGCACAAGACGTAAACCGGTCGCCAGCGTGTCATCGGAGTAGTCGTATCCCTCCGCGTTGAGCACTAGCTTCAGATGCGACACTGTAGGCATATGCACATTGTCAATAGAATATGCTAACCAAATGCCGACATATTAGACGACCGTCCGCCCGACCGTTGACCTTTTGAGCTTAAAAATTTAAAAAAAATGGCACATCGGTTACTCCTGCTTTGAAAAACGTTTACATCGCTGTTTGGTTTGTTATGCTTTTTTGTTTTCAAATTAGGTTCCATACGAGATAGGCCTACGAGTAAGTGGACAGACAAACGGACAAACGGGGTACAGGCAAAACCTGTAATGCGACACTGTTAGCAAATGCACGCAATATCAGAACAGATACATGCCAAAATTTATTGACACTTGGCGTCGATCATCGCTGCGAATATGCTATTTTGCAAATGAACGGAAGTCGTAGCCTATGGGGTCGGAGATGGTAGCCTAGTGTGGATAGTTTGGTGTGACGGCCGCTGAAATATGATGTGTTTTACCGGTATTTGACATAGTTTAATTACAACCACTTCCTACCTTCAAACTGTGCTCATTCCTGCTAAAATGTCTACTTCAGGCGTAACTACATAAAAATAAAGCAACACTTTTACACGTTTAGGCCTAAATGAGTTGTGTTTAGATGCAACTATGGCCTGTTGTATTTCTGCAAATATCGCACAATCGATTATACAATTTGCACCAGAGAAAAAAATGACTGTTTTTGCGGCGAATGACTTGCATATTGCAGAAATCTTTCTATCAACGCGTAGCTTCGTTTCGCATTCACCAAACGTCACTCATGTCGTTAGTTCGCAAGAAACTCACTACGCGCCGCCACTGTCAGCTAAGTACTTGCAGCCCACGGAGACGTAAATTTGCACAACGTTTAATGAAAACTGCTAAAAGTATCTGAAGAAAAAAAAGTAACTGAGCAAAAGCGGAATCGCTTGTTTGTATTTGCCAGGTGGTTGCATTGGAACGACGGTTTGGCTGCAATTTGCATCCGCGTGTTTTATTGACCGACGGTTCGACTCTCAAAACTCCTATTCCTTTAAAGGTCTGGGATCCCATCAGTTCTAACATCATGCGTCATTGGACCCCACAAGTGGTATCCAAATCCGTCGAACTGTTCAAGCAGGGTGCACGAATGTGACACACCAGAGACAGACGACAGAGAAATGTAGCCTACGGAAATGGTCGGAATCGTTTGCGCTGCAATGAACGCATCCTTTATTTATACGACGCTTTGAAATAGAGGCCTAAGCTATAACAGGGTCCTACAACTCCGACGTCAGAAGCGTCGGAAGCAACACAAGAGTGCGGACCCACGGCGAGCAAAGCTATCGATGCGAGCTAGGTGTAGGTCTAGGCTACTGCTTTTTGGAACACAGTTGACTTGAAACAATTATTATTTGTTTTACCAAAACGGCTTTGGATAAAACGTCAAAAAGAGTGCATCTCCTGTCAGTAGAGGCTGCAGCTGCTGTGATAACTGTATAAGGCTGGTACTATGTCACAATCGTCGTCATCGCAACGCTGGTTCTCAACTGACTTGCAAATGCCATACAGTCCAGCAGCTCATCGTTAATGCCCGCCACGCATGCCTGTGTCTGTGGAGCCGCCCATGAAGCACTGTATGCAAATTCAGATTATTCCAGTTAACGAGAATTGACAGCCCGAGTGACAGGTTACGTTTCTATTTCAAAAATATGTACGGTAATCAGTGACTGATACACGGCGCTGCACTGTGCAACCCGCCAGTATATGTCGATTGACTTCAGTTCAAAGCCGCCGGATAATTTTAATAACTAGGCCTAATTATTACTCGGCTAGTTATTCAACATAATTACAATAGGTGAGCCAAGGAAGTGACATCCTTTCCAACTATACTTCAGACCACTATGTATACTTCACACGGTAGGTCTACTGTAGGCCTGTAGCAGCACGGGCGCCGACTTTGAAAACTACAGTGAGCTTCTCTTTCCATAACCGGTTCTTAATTCACCCCCACTCTTTTTTGTCTCCCATCTTAATCTTAATCAACAATTTATTAAATGAATATATGATAATGATAATGATAAATTCAACGCTGGTTAGTTCGACGATTCGCACGATCTTTATATCTCACTGATGCTGTGCCGTCTCCAGATGGTATCGGCAGATATTCGGCGCCCGGCGATGAATGACAATCGAAACTCGTACCTGAGCGCATCACTATTCACACTATACAGCGGCCGGTGGTCTTCCGGGCTCCTTGTGTGATAAGTGATGAATCCAGGCGCCTGTCGATTCCATCTGACTCCCGCTGGACCGTCGTTATTTTTCATTCTCTCACACCGTGCGCAGAAAAAAACTAAACCATGCACCGAGTTTCCGCTGACCGATTTTCAAAGCTGTTTCACTAAGACAGTCTCTGAGAAATATGCAATAACGCAGTGACTTAAGATTCCACCAAGCTTGAAATGAGTTGCTGCACTACCTTGTAGAGTACAAATGTCAGATAACTAGCTATGCCTTATTAGTTAGTCCATTTTAGGTCATTTATTTGCGCAAGAATGAAACCAAACTAACATTTTAAACTGTTTAGGCCTATCAGTCACTAGCCATTTTATTAGCGTTATCACATTCGGTGTTCAAAATGTCCACCTGTAGCCAGCACACCAGCCTTTAGAGCATGCAAATTTTTTGATACTTCACGCGATTTGGGTTTTAATTTTCCCCCAAAGGTGCGACAGTCAAAAACCTGTGATAATCGGTCGACACCTGGCAAAGTTGTGGCAAAAAAACTCTCGAGTGGTCTACCGTTTTGGCTCATAGTGTACATTCGCAACGGATCTCGCGAGATTTCACGATATTCTCGAGAGACGGTACGACGCTTAGGTTAGCCGGGCTTCCAGCATCGCGAAAAAGGGGTCGAGCAATAGGGCGGTCGATTGTCTCAATGACGGTTACATCCGTTCCGTCAGTGGCGTTCACTGCGTTACGTCAATTGTAGCAGTTACGTCAGCTACGTCCGTTGCGTTGCGTGCGTTGCGTTGAGTGGAAACCCCGCTTAACGCTGTAACCAAATGTCAAGTAAGCAAAAGTAGATGATAAAGTAAAATGTGTAAAGGTCCGAGTTCAAACAGTGAATATGAGGAGTTGAGTTAAGTCGCTGGGGGTGCCAAGGTATAAAAACTGAAAACTAATAAAATGTGTCTTCCACATTCTGTTGCAATTTTAGGCCTACTACACAAACTTTGACTAAACGAAAAAATCCTATTATTTGCGCACAAAGAAAATCATCTGCAAAAAACTGAGTCCCGGCAACATCGTGGGGACACGGAGCTGAATGACGTTAGACGACGTGACGTTAATACAACATTCGTGATATTTGGGGAGAGCGGCAAAAAGGGGAGGGAAAAGGATATAGCACGAACCAGTCGTGTAATGAATACATCAATGACAGCTTCTTAGCGGAGGTGTAATCTGCATAAGCGCCTGGCTAGGGTCATCAAGTCCACTCATAGTGATCCACAGATCCGCACGTCGATCCACCGGCGGAGCGGACTCTCTCGGATCTACAGCATAAAACAGTTTAACAACGGCGCAGTACTGTCGCAGCGAACGGATGTGCGTGCGTGTATTTTTGTTCACGATCGTGCTTCCGGGTGACGTCACATGTAGATAAGTAACTGAATTACGCCGTGGACTAATATCGCCGATGCCGGATAATGGGGCTATAAAAAGTGAAGACTTTATATAGACTAGTTATTCGTGACAGACGACTTCACATGAACCGGAAGGTGACAGCTTATAAACTAAGACTGCTGTAAGAACTAACAAAAGGTGATTTACCGCGCGTCTTTTTACCACAATGAAACGACGATCCAGCCATAGGCTCTTAATGCGTCCAAAATGCATTTACGGTCGGAGCTGGTGGCAGGGAACTCGCTACCATCCCCCCCAAAAAAAAACCTTTCCCGTTCTCGGCCTTTGGCCTAAAATTTCGGCACTTCGGGCCTTAAAACTCACCTTGCATCTCAAGACACAGGCCCTTTTTTGGCTACGCCACTCTAACACTTTGTCAGTAGTATGCAAAACGAGCTGGTTGTCGCGTATTGTTCGCCGATTTCAATGCTTGCTTGTGAAAACTAAAACATGACGGCATTCGAGTACTGTCGGTGTCACTGGATTCGGTTGATTGATTGATTGACTGATTGACCGATCGACTGCTGACGCATGCGGCCCTAAATTCAAAAATCCGAGCACCTCTTTACAGCGACCAAGCAACCACGCAGTAGCACTTTTTCTACGACGGAAGGAAAGCGAGAAGACGAGTTGCGATTACGATAACGTAACGTAACTCGTCAGCCGACGGCTGCGGGTGGACAGTCGGTAATGATGAACGTATTTAATCAGTGTCTGGAGAAAGGATGGAAGAGAGACGACCGCCGTTCAGTTGTCAAATACGCTACGCAAACAACAGTTAGCCGGGCTTGGAAATATAGGGGTGGGATATGTTATCCCCAGTTTTTATTACGAAGGAAACTTGTGACTAAAAGCTACGTTAAAAAGTTTGCCGTTAGCCTACGGTGCAAATGTATAAGATGGACCAAAAACGTAGACCTAAGCTACAAACTTGTCTGCATCTTCACTAGATAATGGCCACACTCTGCGAAAAACTTGCAACAACGTGATTATTAAAAATCCCGCAAAACCTTAAATGCGTCGGTACACTATTGTATAAATATAATTAATAGTACAATTCCTTAGTCTCAGATGAAATAAGTGAGCGCTAAACGAACTTTATGCCTACACGCTTAAGTGCACTTGTAGAGTGTAGTTATATCACTCCAAATATAGTGCTAACTAACTATAGGTAATACGAATAGATTGTGGTACAATTTTTGTGTGTTTAAATTTAGAACATTTTAGCACAGGCCAATAAAAATTTTCTGTACGCGTTTTCCTGATACAATTTTTTAAAATTTAATTTTACAACAGTTTTTTTAGTTAAAATTATATGGTGATAATTTTCAGTGACATATAATAACGTTATTGTATTTGTATGCCTAAACATGCAAAAATCCTAGCAAAGCTTTGACCCCCGTCACTGAGTTTTAGCTAGCTTTTCCCCTGCTCTTTTTAAGACGATACAGTCCTGACCGCTATTAGTTGGTTATATTGGCCGAACATGATGGGCTAATCGAAAGAATTTAACGCATATTCCCGTCTCGAGTTGCGAAAGAGGCGCGTTTGATGATCGCACGCGTCATTAAGTTGTCCGCGCTCGCCACGGTATGTATGGCACGCCGAGCTTATGGCACGCCGACGTCACCGGTATTGTCATCGTGTCAACACAAAGCGACGCTTTTGGCAGCGCTGTACGTGGACAAAAACTCCACTACTTTTGATTTGTTGTAGACTTGCTGGACATAAAATGAATGCAACACTTTTTGCCTGGTCTTACAGTCATGACCAACAACGTCTCATTGCACTGACTAATATTACGTGACTTCGCTGTTTAGGTTTATTGTTACGTGTCCTTGTAGTCTTAGGACTAAACGCCACGCTAAAGTTAATTCGTCCTTCATCATCATCATCATCAACACTCGCGTAGCCATGGAAAAAAGTGCACTGCAGACACGTGCTCTCCTTAGGAGACCACACATGCCAATCGTTTAAATGTTTCTAAAACAGAGCCAAAAATACACTAACACACTTCATTTTTGACGAAAAAATCCTACAAATTTCTGGGGAGGAAACAGAGGTTTTCTCCATGATAGGGAGGCGACCCGCTTTCCACATTCTCCCCTTTAAGTGCCTCCTACATCCAGATTCTGGCTACGAACACCAATGCAACATAATGAACATGAATTACCAGTCGGCGAAAATTACGTTTACACAAGACTGAACTTGGTAATGTGAATGTCTCCGTCAGCCACAGTAACTTGCTCAAATGTCTGACTTTGCTGTGACCTTGACTTCGACCCCACGACTTTGAAAACTAAAACAGTTTTGATAACTTTGGTGAAATCTATATAATACGTGCATAATTTTTGTTACAATCAGTCGAACCGTTAAGAAGATAAAAAAATCCAAAACTTTTGCACGTCCGACTTTTTCAAAACCTTAAACTTGACCTGTTAAACCTAGCCAAAAATGGACAACCCGAAAGCATAATTAGGCTCCAAAAGATTTCGTTTCTGACGAAAAACTAACGAACTGACGAAAACTGGCGGTCGTGGAAAAAATATTGATTTTTTACGAAATTTGACAAAATTTACTACATTTTTGCTTTCTGACAAACGAAAATTGGCACTTTTAACGGCAATATCCTTTGGAGCTTGTTTAAAATAACAAGCACTAAATTTCGCAGGCGAAAAATGGCGATATTCGCGATTTGTGGCAAACGTATGGACAGAGTTTGCACTTTTTGATAAACAAAACGAAAAGTGGAAGCCAAAAGTTTCAAAACTGTTTTGGTAAAACTTAATAGAATAAGTCAACAGCAATTACAGTTATGCACTGCTGAAAAAAACCTTATTTTCGGATAACGAAAAATGGCAAAATTCTGGATTTTGAACAAAATTTTTGACAAAATTAGCAC
>Ga0209671_1009318_pt1 | contig 10300 bp, 5 predicted proteins | sample WorMetHERISLAND2_2_FD_187401 | JGI IMG/M metagenome (GOLD analysis project Ga0209671, IMG submission 187401) | Marine gutless worms symbiont microbial communities from Max Planck institute for Marine Microbiology, Germany - Olavius geniculatus... | ecosystem: Host-associated > Annelida >... | reverse complement strand
CTTCGAATTTATGGAAAAGTTTTACGGTTCCTAAAACTAGAGTCTTCCAGGCAGCCGACGGTGAATATTTAGTAATTTTAGCTTGACCGTTTTTGACTGATCCATCCGTGTGACAGACGGACGGACGGACAGACAGACAGACTGACAGAATTGCGATGGCAAAGACGCGCTGAAAGCAGTAGCTGTTTTCGCGCGTAAAAATGGGAGTACAGCCATTCAAATTTCACGTTCCCACATTTTGTTCGGGGATCTAGTCACGGTGACGAGGTTTTGACCTTTTGACCAAAAATGTTGTGGTCAATAGTCTCAACTCTTATCAAGAATTTTGTGACACTTGCCGCTAACTGCCTTTGAATGCTCATTATGATGTCACAATAAATTATAGGCCTATGACATGTCTGCCTTGACTTCTGATAAAATGTGAAAATTTTGGCAGTTTTTAAAACGCTTATTCTACAGCTGAGAATAAAAAAAAGCATACACCAGTCGTAGCCTATCAAATGACATTGGAGAGATTTTTAGTTCTTTTCGATTCTGACTTTATTCCACATGCGCAGATCCTGTTGAGTCTGGATTTCTTGTATATTCGCTAGATGGCACTGCTGTGAGAGATGAATGAGTGTGTGTATAGAAGGAACTGAATGAAGCGTCGTCAGAAGGATAATCTCCTGCTGCTGATCGCGTCTCTCGGAATGGAATCTCTCGATGTCGAGCGGATCTTTCGCTCGATAGGCCTACGACCTCGCAGCTGACCGTCAAGTCAAGTTTACAGCGAAGCTGATGTCAACCACACTACTACACCACGTCACAGCATCATCCCCACCATTATCAGCAGCTGCAGTACCCGGTTTGTTTCAGTGGTCGTCGTCGGTAACCCACCGATGCCGGACACAGCAGCAGCAAGGTCTCTGCGCGCTGAATATTGATCGTATACTCGCCACGCCACACGACGACATCCCGTCCCCATCGCATACATACACTAGACTGACCACACTCGGCGCTGCCAAACACACAGCCGCCACAGATTCCGCAAACTTCCGTCCGCCGTCAGTCCGCCATTCCGCAGACTGCAAAGCGCTTCCTACCGTACTATCAAAAGATCAGTGACTCTACGTTAATTTATATCACTTATTTCAACCGACAGATCTTTTACCTTCGGTGCAAAATATGAAGACAAAGAGGCTTGAAAGAGCGTCTACGGTCACGGACAGCAACAAACAGCAGACATCAAAGAAGTGGCCTATATAAAGCATCAGAGCATCTAGTTCGCAAGTAAATACGTCCGGAGTCCGCGCGTGGCTGGCGACGAACGCAATCGACCTCGACGTTAGTGCAGCAGCAGCAGCAGCAGCTATGTCTTACGACTTCGCCTAGTTCCAAAGGAATGCGCTTCTCTCCAAGCCTCCTTCGCATCAGTAGACCCACTTCATTCATTACGAATGCATCCGCTGCGGTCTTTTAAGCGGAATAGTTCTTGCAGCGCAAGCGATTCCGACTTTATCCTACATGTACACATTTCTCTGTAACTTGGTGTGTCTGAATGAATGTCTGTCGTCTCTCATACTCGTGCACCCTACTTAAACTGTTCCAGTTCGGCGGATTTAGATTTCATTTCACCGGTACAAATAATGGATACGATGATACACTGTATTAGATGGGATCCCTGACCTCAGAAAATGGGAGATTTGTGGGTCGCACTTCCCAGCCAAAAATGACATTGCTCCCGACTTACGAAAAAAGATAATTTATGCAACATCATGTGTCAGCATCGATTAACGATTCCGCCGTTTACCAAATTACTGTGGCGCTGGTTGGGAATTAAGCTCTCCAGTCTGACAATACACGACACATCTGCGGTCGACGGTATGCGTTAGCGTGCGACGACCAAGCCTGTAGCAAATTAAGTCTTTAAAATGCAAATCACGTGAGCGAATTGTAAGCAGAACAGCTGACTGAACGTGAACAGCAGCAAGAATATACTCAGTTCGGTTAATTCATGATCATACATAAATATATGTTTTATGGCTATACATGTATAGAAATCGCTAAAAATGACAAACGCGAGAAGTACTCCGACGAACGCTAAGATTAGCGAAGTGACGTGAAAAGAAAACAAATTAGCCTCATAATACGTTGTGTGGTTATCTGCGACTACTTATCCTAAGATCACAATTTTTTCTGGTTGTTTTTGTGAGACATTTTACTGCGCGTGTAATGTGCATGTCAGTCAGTAATATTTTTCTCGACGCAGGCGATAGATTTTCGATCTGCCGCAAAGTCCAGCCTTTGACACGACTGTACTGATCACTAATTGCACACCAGACCGCGATTAGACTTCGAAAACAAACAGCGTGTAGGGACCTACGTTTTTTTCTAAATAGAGGCTTAGAATGAGACAAATCTCCAGTCAACATGCATAAATTAGGATTGAATCAAAGCTATATGGATGCCGGAGGCGCACTACAACGGCTCGGCGACAGAACGCTACCGTACATAAGCTGATTGGTTCGCAAAACTGTTAAGAGGAGGATAAGTGCCTCAGGTGCGTTTTAAGTTCATGCTAAAGCTCTGGAGGCAACAGTGAACCAGTGTGTGTATCGGCAGAAAGCATCACGCTGTGGAATCGAGTTTTCAGATCGCTGGACGAGATATCGCTTGCATGATGCAGGAGCTTGGTTACTGAATGGCGCGACGGCCGCTTGACTGCTGAGTGTGATCGATGTGATATGGTCGCTAAACGCCAGCAGCAGCAGCAGCTATTGTCCACTGCTCGTTACCAGTGATCGTGCAATAAGCTCTTTCTATTGCGTACATGTGTAACTGGCCCTCGCCCGCTTTCCAAATTACTTAAGGCCGGTTGATTCATGTCCAGGTTAAAGATAAGTAATAAACTTGTTTGTTAAAGACGTCACTCTATCGACAAATTGATTTATTGAGTTATCAACTGCATAATAATTCATATTACACATCTATAACAGAAAGTCTCAAATAAAACATGTGAGATTTAGTTTACTGGTGACTTTGACTGCTAACGCCTGAGACGCTCGACAACTGAACGGACGGACGGACGCACTATCATGTCAATACTCGGCATCCACATCTTTCTTGTTTACAGCTGCGCCTGCTAATAAGCATTCGATCCAGCGCGGCGCCGCGTTGCGACTGAGCCGCGCTGCCTTGATACGATATCGGCAGAGAGAGAGAGAGACAGAGACAGAACGTGATGTTGTCGTTAATAACGCTTATCGTGACAGTGATCGCGCGTCATTGTGGCGCTGCTCGTCGTCGGCCATCACTAGAACCTAGCGTGCGTCGAGATTAAACAAATCGAGCTGCTGCTGCTGCTGCTGCGGCATTCTATGCAAGCTGCGAGGACATTGCAGCAAATTAGCAATGCTGCAACGCTGCGTCCAATTAAAACCACAGCACAACACCATGGCCAACAATCCAACAACTTATGTATGTTCGTTAGTAGATAGCTGTAAAAAAAGTAAAGATGAGATGTCGTCGACAAATGCCGACATAATATTAGGTCGTTCGGCCAGCCGCCAGACGTCTCAGGTTTTGACAGTAAATTAGGTTACCGCAGAAGCCGTGATTACGTAATTTTATGCATTATTTTGTTAGATTTTTATGTCCAGTTACTTTCAAATTTGGTCTATTGAACTATGGGCACACTCCGGCTCAGAAAAACGCTCGCGCAAATTTTGTTTTTTACGCGTTTTTTGTTTCGGAGTTAATAGCCCGCGTCGGACAGACGGACAAACAAACGTACGGACAAGACGCGTAATGCGGCCAATAGAACGGTTGCATAACAAAGTGTATGTCAGCAACTTGACTGCCATACAGCACGCTTAAGCTGTTTTTGAACAGACTGACTAAAGTCCAGGTTCCAAAGTTCTTTGGCTTTTTTATATCAACGATGCTATTCGTATTATAGAAGCACGATAAAAACACGCAGCAAGACAAGACAAACATGCAGTACGACTACGCCAGCTATAGACTGAGTATAGCAGATATTATTATCAAGAAGCGTGTGAGTGGGAATGAGCAGTATGTACCTGTAGTAGTGCCTGCGAGTGCGGCTGTCAAGGATGCTGCTGCAGCTACGACCAGCAGCTGCAACTCGCGATGATGCTGTCGGCAAAGCGACGCCATCACTGACGGAAAGCAGCTAATGGCTGGCGACGCACGACAAAATGCTATTACTAAAGTCAATCTTCGTCGACTTCCTCCTCGAGACGACGTGACAGTGTCCAGTGCGCATCAAACGCGTCGCTGTTGGCAATATCATCATCATCAGCAGCAGCAGCAGCAGCAGCTTCCGCTCGATGAGCGCAGGTGCTTCTAGTCTCTAGTCTTTTCCCGCCACTCACCAGCAGCAGCACGACCCATGCATTGGTCGCTTTCTGCCGCCGCCGTCGCCGCCCGCGCCGCTAAAAATGCCATCGACGATAAAATGCTGCATGCGTAGGCTTGACGCGTCTACAAAGCGAACCAACCGGCAGTTTAGATCATTTTAGCTTAGTTAATTTCTGTCGCTTTGTACACGCCTTTAGAGACGGCCAGAATCTGGTAGTCTAGGCACCGGACGTCTGCGATGTCGTGACTTCGGGCAGTAGTCCGTAGAGATCGAACAGATCATGGACGAAGTCGTCGGGTGAATTCAGCAGGCAGCAGTCGAAGACGTCGTCACACGACGGTCGTGTGTGTCGCCTGGTGGCTTAGCGTCGTTGTCTGTCGCGTCGCTTTCGAGTGATCGCAGCGGTGCTCCGGCCGGACAGTCGCTCGCCTGCCTCTCTCTCTCTCTCTCTTTCTCTGCCTGAGTGTGTGCGCGTATGTGTGAGGTCTAGGCGCGTTCACGACAACGACAAGACATCACGTAAGCGTGCATGGTTTCCATCCAACGCAACGAACACAACAAACCAACGAACACATCGACCGCTGCGTTATGGCCGTTGCGTTCGTTGCGTGGGTTGCGCAGGATGGAAACCACACTCAAGCGCATTCGAGACGACAACGACGACGACGACAAGACATTACGTACACACACGCTGCCAACAGCAGGCCTAGTGACTCGCTGCAGCCACGCAGCGCCGAGGATCGGACCAGTCTCTCTCTGCGGCTTGCCTGGTCTGTGTCCAAGCGTATCAGTAATAAGTCGCACGGTCGGTCGGTCGCCGCGGGGCCGCGAAATGCCCACCCAGCCTGCAAGCCAGCATGACGACCGACCGACCGACCGACGGCGATGGATCGATTGGACCGTTTGCTTGCTTGCTTCGTCTTGGTCCATCTACTCGACTCAGACACCGCTTGCTTCCATCAATCATTGCTTGCAGCGGCGTAATCGTGCAAAGACACAACGCGAACGGCCATGAAATAAATATTAGTTTCGCCATGGAAAAGACCACTGCAATAATTGTACGGTAGGTTTATCGACAGCAGACGTTCGGGTTTTGTTAAATAATGAATTTGGTGTCGATCTTCAAACACGCCTAATTCTGTAAGCTATGGCATAATCGCTCTAAGACAAATTGCAAGCACGGCGTTGTACCGAGCACGTTAGGATATAGTTTAGTAATAGAACTGGACTTACTAAATCACTAGCAAATTTTGCCTACGATGATGCGATCGTGATCTGTGTCGAAAATTGACAAAAATTTCAAATAACACGGTCAGCGTCGTACGCATGGCTAGATTTGCCGTTCAAGCATCACAATCGTACCATTAGCAACAATAAAATAAATGAAGAAAAGCAATATTTAAGCTATAAAACAATAGCGATGCGTCGGTGTCGCTATCAAAATGCGCGCTGCACGGTCGACACCGAACGAGTTCGCGACACTTCGGTCCCACGGGCGTACAGCTGCTTCATGCCGTGCACAATGCACACTAGCGCAATGTCAGAACGATGGACTCCTGATATCAGTCGCCAAGAATCAATATTTCTGTCCACAACGAACGCTGCTTGGCCGCCGATATTAGGGCCATCAGCCCCGTAGATCACGTTAATAAATTCCGGGTATATAAAGCTTCTATGGACTCGAAGTTCTGGTTGATGATTGAAAAATATCCACGCGATATAAATGCATGAATTGCAATGCAAGCTATACTATACGTAGTGCGTAGCCTAGAGTATGACTTGCAACAAATCATTCATACGTTATTACGTATAAGATTAAACGTAATTTGAAAACCGAACTGTTCGGCATTGTGTACGTAGTAAACGTGAACGCTGTGCTACACACGATGCAGTCGTCATAATTTATGAATGTGTTCTGCTTGAGTCTCTTGTTTGAGGCCCTCAGCAGAACTAAAATTTTGGACCCCTCCCCCCGGTACACAGCGGTCATATTAAGATCTTTAGCTGAACCGAGACAGTTGGATTTTTACGCGCAACAGCAGCTACTGCTGTAGCGCGTCTTAGCCATCGCAATTCTGTCTGTCTGTCCGTCTGTTTGTCCGTCCGTCACACGGCTGGATCAGTCAAAAACGGTGCAAGCTATGATCACTAAATTGTGACCATCGGCTGCCTGGAAGACTCTAGTTTCAGGATCAGTAAAGCTTTTCCATAAATTCCAAGGGGGTCACCCCGAAAAACAGCGCTAAATGAGAGGGGGTAGACAAAATTTGCAATTTTCAGCCGATACGGCGTTGGCTGAGCGAGATAAATTACGCCCTTTGGTGAGTACGAGTAAAACACTATAGCCACCGGTCATCTGGCGCCTTCTGGCGACTGACTAATACTTTGTTTTACTGGGCTTTCAAACATGCACCGCTGTTGCGCGTTCCCGTTTGCGTTAGCATGGCTTTTCTTGTTTGCGTCAGCAGTAAAAGCAGCTTCCGCATCAGTTGTCGGTTTGCCGCAGAAACGGCAGCAGCCGATCAACTGACGACCTCAGCCGTACCAGCACGAATCCGTCAGTCGGCCAACCAGCACCTCAAGCCTAGCAAGTTTACCATCACGGAATAGCCGGTCGGCAAGTTTTCAGCAGTGCTTGCCTGCAGAAATCTCGAATTTACCACCCATATTTTACGCTAATTTTGGGCGTTCATTATTGTCACATAAATCTTTTGAAAACGTTAACCCTAACCATACCCCAATCCTAATCTTATCCATAACCCTAACATTAACCCTAACCCTAACCCAAATCTTAAACCCTAAACCTTACACCACAATAATCACGCGAGTTCTATTCAGTAGTGCGTACACTTTATTTAATGTCATTTCCTAGGTGGCGACTGCGATTTTTCATTTTGACCGGTCAGATAGCCTATAAGCTATTTGACTGGCTGCCGGTCAAATAGTCGCCGCATATAACAAAAGCTCAGCGGTCTAGGCCTACCTTTTGATCTCCCGTGCAAATGCAGGCAACTTGTCTGTTGTATTTTATTTTGTTTATTTACATAATTTGTGTTAAATATTTTTCGCAAATTTTGGAAAACCAGACTAAACATAAACAGACTATAACTGACAGATTGAGTATACGAACGTCGTGCTATAGCCTATCACGTGTGCTATCAACTTTCTAAATGTTTTTTTGCTAGATGTATTGCATAAATGGCGCTACCTGTCTCTTATGCTAATATGAAGAGATCGAGAGATAACAATCTTTGCATGTAAACTTATAAAAAGCTGGTTTATCTAGCAGTCAACACGTAACCATATGTTAATTAACATAGGCCTATCTCTACTTTAGCTTCATACTCTGCAGACTGCCTGTGCTTCTAATTAGACTGAATATAATTATTGCACAACCTGCATCTGTTGTGTCAACTGCTCATTTTTTTCTCTAATTGCAGTGGTTGCTGTTGTTAATTGCAACTGAAGCAAAGGCGTTAACTGTGGCATCAGTTTTGAGATAATTACATTCCAAGTGTAGCCAACGGGTTGCTGCGACGTGTGCCAATAGGGCCTACTGCTGACGTTGACTGATGAGATTATAGTAGCAACGATCGTCGTCTACGTGTTTGCCGCGGAAATAGAATGACGTCGTCCAATCATCTTCTGATGCACGAATTGCAGCGGCGAGTGAATGGAGTGATGCTATATATACATTGATTCAAGAAAACATCTCGTTATAAACTATACAATATGAGTCACATTGTCTCTGTCTTCTCTCTTTGTGGGCTTTCTAATGACCCTAAAATGTGTGACCTTGACCTGTGGTTAGAACGAAATTCGTCGCAATAGAGGTAAATAACCTATGTACATTAGCCTATAATCGAGTGTGGGAGACGAATAAAACCACTTTGTACCTTGCTACTCCAAATAAATTATGAACATGATGTTAAACGGAGGCCAGTGACAAAATAAACCAGGCAGGGAATAATACCCACCCCCTGTGGAGAGGTGTACATCCCCCCAATTAAAATTTTGACCTCGCCCAACAAAAAAGATACCAGTAGGTGTTGTGGTTGAAACTAAATGTATTTGGTGAAACCTATGTTATTTCTGCACATTGTTTTTATTACTTTTCATTAATTCACAGTAAACTGTAACAAACTGTGGCCTAATAAAATTTTTTTGGCAAAACAACTGCAAAATCTGACTTTTTAAGTTTCCAAATTTTAGAAAACAGCAAATTTGCAGTATCCATTGAATGTCCAAAAGCCAAAAGTGTTTCAGCTTCAGGGGGGCTTCGCCCCTTCCGTTAACCAGGTAATAGACTCATTGTTAAAACACGGTAAAATTCGCACACTGTATTTTTACGCATCCAGTTCCAACCGAGCCATATACAGTTCACAAATGATTAGACTGTAACATGAATATCCAAATTATTAAATTTCAGAAAGCGATTATAACAAATTAGCGACCTTTATAATGTATGCACGGGCTTCTTTTTTTTCGTCATCATCATCATGATCATCATCATCATCACGGGGCAAGCCCCTGCTGGAGCGTAACCGTTTCCACCACTTGTCGTCAACGAGCTCGGTCTTGTGCAGAGTGCCTGGCCGCCACAGCCCGATGTTTTCTTGTCCGAAGTCCCGCTCGACGGTGTGTAGCCACGTTTGTCGAGGACAGCCGCGATGCCGTCTCCAGTCCTTTGGCGGTTCGTCGATTCCGGCGTTGAGAGCGCGTGCGTGGTCCTCATCTGGGTCAGAGCGAACGATGTGGCATTTCTTCGATTTTTACGAGCCAGAGCTAGCATAGCTATTGCGCGTATTAGCTACGGTAATTCTGTCCGTCCGTCTGTCTGTCCTGGTGTTACGTCCCGGTACCGTTCCAAGCCCAGGTGAGATAGAGACTTCGGGTTTTTACCGCGTGATAGCATAGTGTCTCTAGTATTTCGATACAAAATTTCATGACCCCAGGTCAAGGGGGGGGTCCCACGAACAAGGAGGCGAAAGAGGGCCACCCCTCTAAAAAGATGTTATTTTACCGGTATTGGCTCGTCTAGCGTAAAAATGGTTGCAGATAGGCACAGACATGCTGCTGATCATAACAAGCACTGGCGACGAGGTTCTTAAAAATGTCAACATCGATGATCTTGAATGACTTTGAACCCCCCCCCCTCTCCCCAAATAAGGGGTTTTAGTGAATTTTTCCCAATTTCAAGCTGCGATGCACATTTCAAGAGTGAATTGCGCTGAAATGGTTAGAGACGAATTAACACAATCTGCATATAGAAATTTTTCCATTGAATGTAGATTATAGCAGTCTAAGTCCCGACCCCCTACGTTCAAGGATGTTTGCACAAGCGGGTGTCAAAATAGAGTGCCCCTGAAAAAGTGGTTATGTTTCTGCTATTGGCTTGTCTATCGCGAAAGCTGCTGCAGATAAACACAGACATGTTGTTTATCACAACAAGCACCAATGACGTGCTTTTTAACAGTATCAACATTGATGACCTTGAATGACCTTGAATCTTAAAATGAGGGTTTTAGTGTTTTTTTGCAATGTTCGGCTGCAAAAGTGAATTGCGACGAAACGGGTGGAGATAGACCAAGATTACCTGCGAACAGGAACTGCTGTACGCTCTTGCGCGTTTCATGAGCATTAGCTGAGATTTCTTGTTTAAAGTCTTACGAAACTTTGCCACGGGAACATGTAGTAATTGTTATTCAAATTAGAAAGTGTCTTCAAAACTTGAAGAAATTTAACAGTTACCAAGTACACTGTTGTCGTAAGTCCTAGCTCTCAATGATCCCTCAATGTCTGTAGGCCTGTGTCAAATTTAGTCAAGGGTTCGACAAGCAAAAAGGAAAACTGCTTATATTAAAAATTATGTTGGGGCCGCTTTGTTTAGCTGATTACATTTTCATGGATTATGCATTGTTTAATTTCACATTTTGC
>Ga0209671_1009316_pt1 | contig 10303 bp, 3 predicted proteins | sample WorMetHERISLAND2_2_FD_187401 | JGI IMG/M metagenome (GOLD analysis project Ga0209671, IMG submission 187401) | Marine gutless worms symbiont microbial communities from Max Planck institute for Marine Microbiology, Germany - Olavius geniculatus... | ecosystem: Host-associated > Annelida >... | reverse complement strand
TCGTCACAGATTGGAGCTTATGTCACCACTACAGTCAACAATACATTTTACAACAGCCAAGTTAATATGCAGCAGGGAGACGACAATACATTGAACGTCTCGTCATCAGTTGCACGGGAATCGTCTGATGCTGAAGTGCTCAGCTTTGACTCTGACTGCACGTCTGATTACACTGTGATGCAGCAGGACGTCAGCGTTGACAGAGAATTGGATCTTCGTACGCTGGATGCGTTTGGAATTGTAAGTCATTCTGATGCGGGTTCCAAGGACGAGACTTACGAAAAGCAAGTCTTTTCTGCTGATGATTCGGTCTCTGCCACGTCTCCAAAGGTTGCTGATCAGGCCAGTGAGTCAAGTATGCTGGTGTATTGCTTGCAGTCGTCAGTCTGTGGCGGCTCGGAGTATTACGGCGGTCAAACTGCGCTCAGAGCAGGTGATGGCGAAGGTGATACGGTTGTGGCGGAAGATATGCTAAGAAAAGAGCCGGGTGTTGACATGGCAATGCCGGCAGCAGCTTCAGTGCATGATGATGACGACGATGACGACGACGACGACGATGGTGTTGGTGGTGTTGAGCAATGTCCAATGTCCGATGATGATGATTCGCAGGCTGACGGTGCAGCCGGGTTGATGGCCGGGAGTCAGAAATTAGAGTCATTCCACCAGCTAAAAGCGCCAGAACGAAGCATGTCTGACGATGCTTGTAATGTCCTACTGGAACACAACTCGTGCTGCGCAGATGACGCTGCGTTGACCAGTGAACTGCTGGGTGACACTTCAATGTTATCTGCTGCACAATCCAAGCATCAAGCAGCGCCTGCGAGTGCTGCTTCGGTGTTGTCTGGCTCGCAACCGGTCCTGCAGGCATCACCTGTGGGCGGTGGAGTGCTTAGTGCTCAGTCAGCTGGTACTCGTAATGCTGGAACACTGGTTCAGCACACAGCTGCCTGCAACTGGTGGTCATGGCTTCGTGGTGCAATCTACCAAGCTGCTGGTCACTGCATACGTCGCATACGTCTATCGTTATGTTAATGTCTGATAACAGCAGATTTAATGACATCTGTTATCAGTGAGGATATCACTCCGGCACTGTTTAGGTACCAAGTTAACTATCAATAAAGCAAGTGAACAGTGGCGTCGTGCAGTAGGGGGCAATATTGCCGACTCTACATTTTTGGTTGTCAGAAAGAAATTTTGTTTGAAAATTTTTAGTCCAAAAGTGCAAAATTTATGGCTGAAAACTCTGTTTTGGGAAAAAATTTAGGACAGAATTTAAATACTGAGCGCTTAAAATCTTCTCTGTCAGAAATTTGCAACTATCTGTTGTAATTCTTGCGAAAAGTTGGGGTGTCTGTTGGAAAATTGCAACATTCTGCCCCCCCTTACTTTTATTACCCACGAAGCTGCTGCAGATGAGGTCACACGAAGTGCTTGATTCATCTGTTATTGGTAGGCCTAATTGTTGACAATTGTATTTTAGAGTCGTTTCAGATTAAGCAAGTTTTTTTGTCTTGCGCAGATACCACCAATATATTTTGTCTATCTGTTCCTGTAAAAGGCATTTTCTGACATATTACACACTATTCTACCCTTGATAGGTCAGGTTTTTTTAGATCTTGGGACATATCGGATAATACCGATAAATTAAATCGTCGCTATTGCTGTCGATGCTAAAATTTATAATTAATAGCATTTCTTTCAGTTCTCGTGTTCACTTGTTGTTTATCTGACTAGCTGTTCTGTTCGGCAATAAAAATATTTAAATATATTTTAACTTCGGACATAAAACCAAAACGGTTAATTTTTACGTTGCGCGCTATATAATTTCATGTTTTACTTACTTATTTACTTGCGTAAAAAAACTTATAGCAGACAGTTCTAAAGTCGTTTTCTGAAACCCTTTCGAGTGATGCATAAAATGCCTTGAAGTAGCGAGCAAAATACGACTATTGGTGGAGGGGGTCATTTTGACTCCCCCTATTAGGCAGGCGAGGCTGCCGAAAAAGCTTAGGCATAGAAGGGTTAGTGTTAGTTGTTGCATCAATAATCTCGGCCGACACATTAGACGTAAAACACCATGTGAAAAATAGACGTTTTCAGTGAATCATCATCAAAGCAGTAGGGAATTCACAAAGACCATCCATTTTGTAGAAAACATAGCAAGCAGGCTACTTCAAAATTATACCGCATATTCTCCATGGACATTTATAAACTTGTCTTCAAGCTTGACCTTCTAGACTGTCACTAACACAGAATGTAAAAATAACATCACAGTTCAACTGAACATAACAGTAAACTTATCACACACCACGTTTACCAAAATCAAATTCAGCACAAATGACATATTCAATACATCTGACCACTCAGCTAGCACATGAATTCCATCCAGGTGCACTCACTGGGTTTTGCAACAACAGTAACTAGCAGACTAAGACTTTATTACACCATCACGGGCGTCTTTGCCATAGCCTAAACCTTGGGATGAATCCTCCATCAAAACTTTAGGCGGGAAGGTTTTCAGCCACTCAGCGGGAAATGTGGTATAATTTAGGACTGACAAATATCAACTTTCTCTTCGGATTGCTACAACTGTCTAAACTGTTCCGTAACCGGAGGCAGTTGGGTCTTTTGCCAAAAACCCCACCAAAAGAGCTTACAGTGCTCCCTCGAGAGACACCTAAGTTGCTAGATTTCGGAAGAAAGGAAAGGCCCTCGGAAAAAAATGACAAAGATAAAAAAATGAACAATGGAAAAGAAAGAGAGGAGTGGGGGTGAGGGACAGATGGGGAAACTTGCTGCAATGGTTTAAGGAGGATAGACGCCCATGCACATCATCAAACAAACATCAAACAAAAATGACTAATTACTGTATCCATTTTATGACTTAAAACCAAGTCACCATACTACAAAACGTCTCGTTTTCAAAAATTCAACTTCTATCACAGAAAGACAAGAAAAATTAATACTGGTTCAGCAATACAAAATTGCAAATAAACGAAAATACTACATCAGTAACGCTGAACAAAACAGCCTATTACACTAAAGGAAAGATCACACAATAGGCCTAACGAAACTTACTACTGCACCATTGAATGAGTGAGTAGGGTTTTACGCACCCGACACAGTATGGGTCATTTCGGGGACGGCCTTTCCAGGCAAAATGCACATACGCATAATAACGACACAAAAAGTTCAACTTTTACACAAAGTTTAACCTTTATGAGACACTAAACCTAAAAACAACTTAAATCTAAAATTGTAAGAATGAACAATTCAAAGTGTGCATATGTAACTAACAATAATGGCAGTTCTAATAATCTTCCCTCATATGCTCCAGACGGTCATCAATATCAGAATGCTGTCTATTGGACGACGAGGGGTGCAACAAATGAATCACATGAACATTAAACAGTGACGTTTTGAAAATTCCCGTTTCTTGAATCTGCCAAATTTTAGGGAGTGCCAGGGCATTTTCTCGACTTAATACCAGCTTTTCTTTTGAATCAGCATTTTCAGCAATCCACATGTTATGCATTTTACCACTGCTGGTTTCCAATCTACGGTACTGTTTTGATGAAACGTCGTCAGCAACTTATGCAAAGATGACTGAGAACATTTTATGTTCAACAATCTACTTAAACTTGGCCTCCATAATCTTTTTCTTGATGCAAAACCTGAATTACAACGTAGGCTTCGTTGCGAAAGCCGTTGTTTATTATTATTTAGACAATATTGGTACGCGAATGAGATCAATAGCAGACATCCATGGAGAGCTGTTTGTACTGGTTCACACCTTTAAGCGAAATTTTGTGTACTTCTTCCAAATTGACTGCAAAATAGTGGATACTAACTTACATTAAATTGGTAGTTTTATTTTAACACAGTTATTGATGACATTTTAGGGGTCGACTTTTAATCGGGACACTGTGTAGTAGCAATGCAGGGTCATGGCTACGGGTCAGAAGAAGCAACTACCCTCCATGAATTACAGCCGTTTGGAAAATTTTCTCGCTATCAGTACAAATTTTGTCCAAAAATACCAAATTTACGGCTGAAAATCACCAAATCAGCTTTTTGATGATATTTAGAAACAAAATGTTAAAGCACTCGTATCACGTTTGTCAGATATTTACAGCTGCCGTCTGTTGGGAAACTCCTGCCGGCCCTTCCAACCCGTTTATGCCACGACACTGCTGGCACAGACCAGAAAATATATCAGCCCAGTGCGAACATATTATGCAGCTGTCCACTTAGCTCTGCACAACCATACTATCAACTCCGACCTTTCATGTTTTGAACTGAAAATCACCACACCTGTTATTCCTGCACTGGGACACCAATTTAATTTTTTTTCTGCACGTCATTTTTTTGAGTTCAGAGCCATGTAACGCACAGACAAAAAGACAGATGCACGAACAATTAAAATGGCCGCACAAAAATAACGGCGAATGATTATCCACAGATCTGCTTGGCACAGTCTACAGATTACACAGTGTGCAGTTTGGATTTTTCGGTATGCCGCCAGGAGTTGAGCTGCCCTTGCACACTGAGATCACGTTCACCATGATCGCACCCGCATAAGTCATCCACTCGTGCAAGTCGATGTTCTCAGTGTAGAGTATCTCAACACTGAGATTGCTGCGGCACGTAACGTAGAGATATCCGTTATCCCAGAACAAGAATGGGTTTGACTCGGAGTTGTAGAGATCGATGGGCAGAAGCCGACGAAGACAGAATTCATCTGCCTTCGAGCCTGGACATGTGGCCACTAGAGTCACGTAGTGCCCAGTTCCACGCATGCAAAAGAAGTCTGCAAAGTACACATTTGGAGTGGAATCCAGCAGCACCTCTGCACGCACCTGAAATCTCTGAGAACCGAATTGGGACGTGGGTGGAGGTTTGCCGCTGATATTGTTTGCCATGAAAAACAGCCCGTCAATCTGGCCATTGATTGGGGAACCAGGGTCGCCCGAATTGTCTTTGGCGTACACTTCCATTACACCTCCATGGTTGAGAAAGACATCGTGGTAGTAGGCCACCGGCTTGTTACGGTAGACCCAGTTGCACAGCGTAGAAGCAGACTTCCCGCAGTAATTTCGTGCAGCAGTATACAACGTGCTGAGTTCAACCAAAGTCAGCTCTAGAAACAGACAACATTGTTTGTTTGCTAAAAAGACGTTTTCGTGCCACATTTTTGAAGATATATGGACAATATGCAGAAAAAGTCTACTGTATCACATGCATAACTTCAACATACTAACCAACATTTTCGTACCTTTTAGCACAAGTTACCCCCTTGCTTAATTTTATGACAAAGCTACTTACAATTTTAGCACAGCTGTAACTGAAGCCACATCGTAAACTTGTGCCATTTACAAAATGAAACAAAAATTTAAACAATTAATGCATTGTGATATGAACACCATTATGCCGCATAAAATATTATTAAGCACCTTTTAACAGGTAACAGTTTCAAAATTGAAGAACAAAAAAGTTATTTCCATAACGTTTGGAAACTGTTATAACCCAATGAAAGTAAAATTACGTTTGCAAAAAATATATATAGAATTTACAGTTTTGAGTAGCTTTCCTGATGGCAAAAACAAGAGCATAAGACCAATAAGCATTTAACAATAAAATGGTTAAAAATTAACTAATTCAGAAAAATAATTTTAACTTGATATGAAGCAATAAATTTGTCGATGATACTAATAATTTATGTAAAAAAACTGTTCAGTCTGTTTATATACAGTGTAAGGATGACATCGTGGTTGTAGATATAAAACAGCACAAATCACAATTTAAAAACTCAAACATCACCACTACACAATGTCAGAAGAACTTTACTGACTAGGATCACCAAATCTTCACCGTCGGCTGCCCGGAAGACTCTAGTTTCAGAAACCGTAAAGCTTTTCCATGAATTCGAAGGGGGTCACCCCGAACGAGGGCGCTAAATGAGAAGGGGTAGGCAAAATTTGCGATTTTTTGGCCAATAACTCACTGTATCTCGGTAACGGTGCAAGATAAGGCCTAGGTTACTATTAATCGCTAATAGGAAATCGTATACTGGCTCTCGATTAGCGCTGAATTCAATGACCTTGAATGACCTTGAACGTCAAAATAGGGGGTTTAATGGATTTTTTGCCGATTAAGCGCTGCGACACAAGTCTATATCATTCACAAGGTGGCGCCACGGTACTGGCGTTGGTGGCGTGGCGTAGTTGGTAATGCGTTTCGGCTGAAACAAAGTTACTCTACCCAGTTAGTACTGCGATGGGTGACTGCCTGCGGGCAGGAACTGCTATAGGCTTTCGCGCGTCCTGTGAGCATTAGCTCAAATTTCTTGTACAACATAGTGTAGCAACAACTTTTAAGTGGTGGGAAGTGGAATGACAGTTTCATGGCAAAATTTCTCCTGAACCTATCAGTAAAATAATTTGACAATCAGTCAAAGTTCAGCAAAGGTATGGCAAATAATGCGAGGTCTAAATTTTTCTGAACATGGCGAAAAAATACCTGCACGAAATTTCACGGATCCTTCATCGTAAACCAAATAGCTTGGTACAGCCGTGTCAAGGAAAACGTGCGAAATGGCTGCTACCGAGACTCGGTAGTCCGAGCCGACCATCAGAGTCAATGGGAAATTAAATTGTCTCGTTCTCCCCGGAACAAAGAAGAAGCAGGCTTTTTTCATCTCGGTCATTTCTGATGGCTTGATCAGTACGATGAGCCAGTAGACTGGGTTGGAGTTGAGATCGTGCAACCAATGGACGCTGGCTTTTTCACGCGACGCTCGCCTGACCTTCACCAACGGTTTCTGTAATGCTGCAAATGCATCTGCAATCAACAGACAAAACAACAAAGTCCTAATCCAAACAGCAAACAATAATGAAAAGTTTCCTGTTTATTGTTTTGTTGAAGAACTCTGTATATGGTACGTGCAAACTGTTACGAGCCTAATTGTCGAGGTAAGACAATGAACTTAGTTAAAGCACTCAGGCAATGTTTTTTTTCATCTTAATCATATAACAACGTCAAACTATCACCGGTGTTATCTGCACTCCTACACAGGCATCACATCCAATTATGTGTGTGCATGCCCTAGCTATGCACTAGCTCATTGTGGCATCCAAAAATCGTACCTAACAAAAGACGGTTTTTCAATGTAGAATGTGCAGCTTAAATATGCCACAAGCGCCATTCCTTTATGCTTAAAATGTACCAAAAAATCACTGGTAGCTGGGACTTTGCTGTAGACTCCAATGAGAGAATGTCACACAGCACTTGCTCAGACCACCCAGCTAAATTACAAAGGATTAGAAAGCAAGGACAGGAAGGATAGGGATGGAAGGAACATGACTGTGCCACTCCAGACCTGCTTAGTAAAAATGCAAAAAAAACAATTCACCGATGACTGCAAAAAATGTGAACTTGAATGTGACATGTGAGCCAGAGAGGGCATGACCCATGTCGAATAAGAACACTGGCCAATTATTGCACTAATCAAACAACTGTACACCATTGATACATCAACTACATCATGGCACTGACATAAATTGTCATAGCAGCCAAAAAAGAACAAGCAGTCACTCAATGACATGCAGCTATTACATAAAAATTTGTACATCTGCAGATGCATAAAATGACATAAAATTTCACCAAACCCATGACTGTTTTTAAGCGCAACAACACATCATGCTCAGACATAGTTAACAAAAAGATATCCATCTGTCTGTCACACCATGCTGCCCAGTGGCTTCTATACCCCCAGATTTGAAGTCATAATTTGGCGCAAGTTCCCCCCACCACTTTTGGGCTCATGTTACCCCCCCACTTTAGGCTTAACCACCCTCCCCTTTGGGCTCCGTTCCTTTCCTGCCTCCCCTTCATGGCCCTATCCACCCCTTGTCCTTCCCCTTTCTCTCTACTCCCCTTCTCTATGCTTTATCCCCATTTCCTCTACGTTCCCTCCTCCCATTCTCGTTCTTTTCTCTTCCCTTTCCTGAGCGGTCCCACACCCAGCTAGAGAGTCCAGCTAGCCAAGTTCTGTATGTTGATTCCCCACATGGCAGCACCCATGTTTTCATGTGTCACATGAGCACTGCTGAAATTAGCCTACTTGTAAGTCATACTAAATAATGTACAATGGTGTCACACTAGATGTGACCAATCAGCTGCGTAGTATTGATGTTATTTTCCGTCCGCATGGATGAATAAGTATGCTAACCTGACGCTATTTTCCGTCTGCTATGGTCGGACAGAAAGTAAAACTGCATGAACAGTATTTTCCGGCTGTGTATATACACTTTAGAAACAGGCATGCCCATAGGCCGTGTGGTCTATGAAGCCACTGGTGCATTAATTAGTAGGGCTAGACGAAAATCACGGTGCAAAAGTGAAAAAATCATGGCATACTTTTAGAAAAGTCGCAAAATTCACGGCGAATTCACAGTGCCAATTCACGGTCATATATAGCGTTAAAAACGTCTCACTGACAAACATTTTTGTTCTCTGCCTAGTCAACAATCAGTCATGTATCGTCATCTCACAAAATGACTAACATTAATCGTTCTTAGTAACTTTCAGGAACAGTTTTAGTAACTATATCCAGCTATACACACAGCAGTGCTACAGTACAGTAACTGTTGAGTCCATAGTCTTCAATGTTTAACAATCAAATTTTACGCATTTTGACACAAAAGTGCAGCCCATGCAAAAAAATTCACGGCAAATCACGGCAAACGCTAAAATTCACGGCAAGTGCCAAAATTCACGGCTTCCGTGAATTCCGTGAATTCGTGATTTTCGTCTAGCCCTAGTCATCGACAGATAATTCAGTGGCGGTTCTAGCCTGGAGCTTGGGGTGCTATTGCACCCCCCCAGATTTAGGCTCAGCACCACGAGTTTAATATGTGTAACACACTGGACAATAAAAAGCCTTATCACTACTGCCAATATATGTAAAGGATATCCTGCCAAGTGAGGTTTGGGGTGGAGCACAGCAGTCCCAGATTGTTGGGGCTAGAAACGCCACTGCAGAGAAAGCAACAAGATGGACCAGTGGATCAGGGAAGCAATACACATGAAGAAAGAGCAAGACAAGTCAACGAACCAAGACGAGGGGTTCTACTAACTTCTACACATCTATGATTACTTACTGTACTGTCCGCTGCAGCAACACATGGTGGACAGTCGTTTCGAAGAAGGCAGCAGTGTTTGCCAAAACATCAACAAATACAACAAAATAAAAGTTAATTTTGATGACTTACTATGTGTAATTTACTTCTGCATTAGTGTTATTATTATCATAGCATAGTTCCGCGCTCACTCTGTGAACATGCAGTGCTAAGTAAACGCAGTGGATGGCGGAGATAACGTGTTTACTTGTGTGTGTTCGTGTGTCTGTCTGTCTGACATTACCTCATCAATGTGTCATCGTCCACAATGAAAAACCATCTGTAGCCACCGACTCCTGATTGCTTGTACGCATAGTCCAATATACCAAGCAGCTTTGCGCAGTGACCTAAGCAAATAAACACAGCGACATCATTATTATTGCGATCACTGTCGCACAAGAATTAATTTAAATGTCTCATAAACGTGTCAAGTAACTACTAGGACCAGCAGTGAGTGGGTGAAAAAATAGGCAGGGAAGGACGTTGCATTATTCTGACAAAAATTGCAAATTTCCAACAGAAATCCGACAGACAGTTGTGAATTCCCGACACAGGTGGTTGTGGTTGCTCAAAACTTTGATTCTCCCCTAAATTTCCCCAAAAAATGGTGGACAGGAGACATAACAAGCACAGAGCAAATGTGTGAGGTTTGCAGCATCAAACTGATTGTCCAAAATCTGATAACTCATGAATCACTGCACGTAGCTGGATGACAGTTAGCACGAACGTGTACCTTGACAAACACTAGATCCCAACTGACTCTCAAGGTCATAGGACAAAGGTCAAGGTCACATGCATTATTTTGTGTGCTTATACCCGCAGTCAGTACTTAGGCATGAGCAAAAAGGTAAAGGTCGTCAATTTGTATAGCGCATCGTCGCGAGCATGCGCATGCCTCTAATGCGCTTTCGTCATTAACCAGAGCCGCATGACGCACGGCCACCGTGTGCAGCCTGCAGACACAGGCTGGCGCAGCAGCCGGCTAGGCAACCCCAGTCAGCTGTACCAAGGTCCCCACCTTCCGTAACTCATATAAATGAGTTACTACTCATTTTACTCCCACGGAGGGTAGAAGGCTGAGTCGACCTAGCTGGCAGGCTTCACACCAGGTAAATCATCTCGGT
>Ga0209671_1009315_pt1 | contig 10303 bp, 6 predicted proteins | sample WorMetHERISLAND2_2_FD_187401 | JGI IMG/M metagenome (GOLD analysis project Ga0209671, IMG submission 187401) | Marine gutless worms symbiont microbial communities from Max Planck institute for Marine Microbiology, Germany - Olavius geniculatus... | ecosystem: Host-associated > Annelida >... | reverse complement strand
GGGCGGAGTTTACCGGTAAAAATCCGTCCCGCCCTGGCGGCCACCGGGCGGGGCGGATTTTTGCCGGTAAATTGTCAGCCGGGGAAGATTTTTCTGGTGGGGGCCGATCCTATAGTGGGACACCGGCATGGTATGTGGAAGGAACGACGAATCTAGGAGCAGGCTGCTGCGGTAGGCAGCGAGCGAATGCTTGAGCCGCGTTGCTGCTGCTGATTTATCCATCCGTTCGTCTCGGTGCTGCTGTAGGCCCGCACATTAACGTGTCTGTCGTGTCTCGGCGCCTCGGGCGCTTCATTCAACACACACAGTAATCACGCAGCTCTGCCTCTATGTGAGGAGCAGGGACTATTAGATATTAAAAGTTAGAGTTGTTTCCTTGGTGAGGAGCAGGACTCAGTTCGCATCAGCTCGCCCTGCCGCCAGACGCCGCAGCTTCCTGAATATACGCTTATCGACGCAACTACAGCTAGTCGCCACTGCCGCCGTTCACTCGCTGCTGCATTTTTACATACGCATTCAGTTTTCATTATGCACCGCTTAAAATCTATGCCATGATCCATAAAAGTGCCATTTTTGTCCCTGTAACTTAGGCAAATACGTGCCGATGTTAATAATATAAAAAATCATTATTGCATTCTGGGACGAACGGAGAAAGAAGCAGCTACAAACCAAACCTGCTACTAAAAATATAAATTTAAATGTTTATAATTACCAAAATTACGCAGCTCTTTGGTTTATTAGATTATTGTTACAAGTATGTTACCAGTCCACTTTGGGTAGTTTTGAGGGTTTTTTTGTTTTCTACAAGCAAAACCAACGGTATATTTAACTATATTTAAACCAATTTTAAAAACGTTATTGTTGATGAATTTAATTAGATTTGAAACAACTCCAGAAGCGTTGTTTTTTTACATTTTTCATAAAATATATGAAAACCCCTGTTTGCGACTTGTCCTGGACAACTTCCAGTTAGCCCATTCTTGATGCCGGCCCTGTAAAGAAGAAGAAGACCGATGCGAAAGCGAAGCTTCTCAGTCAGCGTTCGTACGGAGATAGCGCGCCGCATGCTGAGAGCTGGAGACGATAAGAAGGACCGACTCGTGCAGTCGTGCATTATGCAGTAGACTCTAGATGTGACTGATGGCACCGTACAAACATCGACAACGCCACATCGTCCATGTAAGTGTCACTTTGGTGAGTAGAAATACGACTCACCTCGCCATTTCAGCGAGCTGTCATATATTCTATACGACGTATAAGTCTATATTACGTTATTACCCCTACAGCTCGTAGAAAGGATATTGTGCACTGTATTGTTAGATAATGTTCATAATTACAATTGTTCGTCTGTCTGTCTCTCTGTCAAAATGAATTTTGATACAATTTATTGCAGAAAAATCATAATCCAAAAATTTGGTGGTGATTTCGATGACATTTTTTGTCGGATTTTGCTTTGATTTCTTATTAACAGTTAAAGTAATTTATAGAAGCAACTAGCCCAAAAAATTGCATGTACACCGTGGTCCATAAAACGTGCCACTTTTGTTTTTTGAATAGCTTCATGTAGCATTGGCCGATTTTAATAACTTTTGGCGTGCAACATTAGGAAGAAACTCGACGCAAATAACTCTACTTTTGACCATTTCACTTTAATATTGTCGCTACACTACCTTGTGAAATACAGGTTGTTGAGCCTGCTGTATGTGAGTGGTGTCAACGTTTGCCACTTGTATTCGCGCTGAAAAAGGACATTTTGAGCACATGCTGTAATAAAAAGGATGTGATATGATACGTGTGACTTTTTGAGATATACAATACATGTAGTTGCCAATCGTGTTTGTCGCTTTTTAGTTAATCATTTCTGAGCCGACGCATGCGATATCTAGTTTGAATTCATTGTTGTAAATGACCAAACTACGACTTTTGCATTTCAGAAGGTAGTGTAGCGACAGTATTGAAGTAAGATGGCCAAAACTAGTCATTTGCGTTGTTTTTTTCTGATGTCGCGTGCCACAAAAATTAATATAATTGATCAATGTTTCACGAAGCTATTCAAAAAATAAAAGTGGCACGTTTTTATGGACCACGGTGTAGATTGCTGGTATTTATTAACTCACTAATACAAGTACATGTATGTTGTTCACTAGCGCAAGAGATATTTAGAAATCCGAATCAAGGGAGCCCAGGTCTGCTTTTCAGATGTACATTTACAAAATACGCTGTTATTTTAAACATTACTTGCTCTTATTTTTATGCGCGTCACAAAACTACAGTTTTTTCCGCGATTTTGAGTCAAAATTGTCTAACATTACATGCCAAAGGAAGCCCCGGCTCTAGGCCTCTAAAATATCGGCCTACGTCCCAGTCCCCTAGCGCAGAGCTTGAGGTGGGCACATCAATCTGCCGCTGTGAGCTGTAGGCCCCTATGCTTTGACATATACATGTATGTCGAGCGTAATTTGGACAATATACGAGGACGACGACATTTCTATGCGGCATCGTCTTTGATTTACACCACTACACGAGCGACGTCAGCACTATTGGCGACTGCTACTCGGAATAATGTGATGACGCTATGTAGTGACACTGAAGCAAGCAAAATGCAGTGCATTGGCATAGGCACGAAAACGATAGCTGACACAAATATGATTGTCAAATGGCCTAAGCAGTTTATGTTTATGATAAGGTTTTGATACCAATCACAATTAAAAAACATGTTATTTAAACGTCGACGTATAAATAAAATATTTTAATTGTTTTCGAGGTTTACTTTTTGTTAAACCATCAAAAGTAAAGATTTATGAGATATTAACGATGTTATTTAATTGTAACTGGAACGAAATGCATTGAATCAGTTTCTCGAAAAATACCGGTATTTTTGCCTTTTCAAAGTTTCGCTGCAACATGACATTCTTCAATAACTGAAGAACAGCGTCAGCGTACACGATTTTTTTCTAGCAACGACAATTTCTAACACGACATAAACTGGCAAAATTGTTGTAAGAGCGGAAATGACGCCGAATGAATTTAGCGAGTATAGCGAACAGAAAATTGTCGGCAGTAGCCGTCGGTGTAGTGTTGGCGGGGCGGTGATCGTGTGCCAGGCGCTGATTAAAGTCACATCGCATCTCTTTGCTCACGCGACGTTCGGGAAAACCCACTAGAAACATCGTCGTGCTGCGCCACGCCGCGACCGAACGTATCAATTACGCGTCGTCATGGCTACCGATTGACCTTCCGAGCGGGTCCTAAAGTGGCTAAAGTGGCACTGGCATTGCCACAGAGCCGCCGGTGTCGGCACGGGCGAGAAGACGACCAGCGGCTGACCCGGCGATGCATTAAACGGCAACGACGTGTGTACGCCGCCTGCTGGACATGGAAGTATGGAAGAGCTAGGAGACGGACAGCGGGAGAGTGAGCGAACGACTGAAAGTGGCGGAGGGGGAGGGGAATTCTTGGTCGTCATGTATTACAGTTAGTCGATCGGCGCGCGTTGACAGGCGCGGAAAGACACTTGGACACGCCACTCGCCGGTGCGCCGACTCGTTGCTGAGAGCAGATGGAACTACGGCAGCGACTTCGTTAACTATAACAGCTTTATTTTGCTCGGTGGGGCACTGAGGCTGAGCCCGCGAGTTCATTCGCCAGAGGGAGCGCGCGTCGAGTAGAGTCACCTGGGAGTGCTTTGCGCGTTCGTTAACGGCATGTCGACGTGCCGACGCTAGTGTACGTTTCACGCAGCAGCTCCATTGCCAACGAGTTAGTTCATTAGTGGTCATGCGATCACCGAGTATACCAAGTTATATTCGTCGTCGACAGCAGCGTCTCTCCCTCTCTTAGTCTCTCTCGTCAACTAGAACTCTCTGCTTCTAAAGTAGGCTCCTGGCGCAGCGATCGATACAGCAAACTCGTTTCTGAATGCTATACGAGCAGCCATAGTTGAGCTAAACTGCTTAATTAACAGACTTACAACTCAGTTACAACTTACAAGTAACCATAGTAGTTCGGTATTAGGCGAAATTGCTTCATTTTTATTCGGCAGGTGGCAACAGCAATTTGCAATTGCATGTTTTGGCTGCGGAGTTCGACGAACCATATTTTCCTTCCTTGCGGGGCTAGTGACCCTTATCTAACGGTGAGTCACTGGACCCCAGAAGTGTATCTGCCAAATAGCATCGAAATCCTTCAAACATTCAAGCAGGAGCACGAATATGACAGACGACAGACTACGCCATGGAAAATGTGTAACTATAGGCGAAATCGCCTGCGTTAGAACGATTTCGCCTAGAATGATGTAAACTTACCTGGTAAAAATTAACAGGCCTATTGTAGTTGTAGCCTAAAAGTAACTAAATTAATTTAAACAAAATTAACCAAAATTAAACTCATACGTCATATGGCTACAGTGACTTTAATGGCGGCGTAATTTAAGATATTGTCTCATAATGCGTCTGAGAACGTACGCATACACTGTATTGCTTGGCGTATGGAAATTAAACGTATTTGACATTGGAGTTTAATCGGTAGTGAAAGTGATGTGTAAAGAGACTGTATTCCCACAATGTAGAGCCACTGACAGCCGCTGGAGCAGATAAGTTATCCCTGGTGTCTTCAGTGCTAGACTATTCGTCGGCCCATCTCCTGCGTTAATTCCACTGCTTTCCGGTGCCAATGTCCCTTATGATTCTATGGCGACTGGAACGAAGACGTGACCGTTGGCCAGCTGCCTCCTTGTTACTTGCCGCCTTGTCAGCTGTCGCCCGCTCACTATTCTTTTTTACAGGGTGTGCCAAAAATGACCCAAATTGTTTTGTCAGAACTTTGTCAAATCTCCACCAAATTTGATGGGTTTTGTCATACAGATAGCCAAGACGATAGAAATATGTAAGGTATACTCATTGTCCACCTCACGTAATTTATGTTAACGCACTACCGTGTAAAACGCAGATGCTCCAAATTATTGCATTACGTGGTGATTATCAGATTGTTCACTTGTGCAATATCAATTCCACAAAGGGCACCATAGGATTTAATAATTTTGTGGCATTAAAAATTTTACGCTAAAAACAGCAAACAACAGAATAAGTGATTGATTAGCATAAAACACATTTTATCCATGAATGAGTGTTGTGCATTTTGATCAGTGATCGTTAATGCCGCTGTCAGCCGTGGCGTCACGTCAGTGGCATTATTTCAGTAAATCGTTGAGAGTCTCAGTGATCCTTGGGGGTCTAAGTTTGCATACGAAGTAGTGGCCTTACCGTTTTGCATAATGTGTTATGGTCCAGCTTACGCCTGAACTGTTCCGACTGGATTTTACTTTGTGTTTGTTACGGTCACAGTAAATATGAGATTATGCGTAAGATTTTTGATGATTGTTAGATGGACACGTTGATTTTTTAGCATAGCATTTTATTCTGTAATATTTGTACTTTTTGTTCATCTTCATCATTATCATCATTCAGCCTAGTTTTTTATTATTCTGACTCTTGGTCGAAATAAAGTGGTCATAACGTATTGTTTTTGCAGCAGTAACACTGTTTCAAAGGTACGAGTTACAAAAAAACTAAAATCGTAAATCCTTGGGGTCCGTAGACCCTTCTAGCCCCCTTAAATAACGCCCCTGCATCACGTCTATGCCATGGTGTACATTTTAGGCATAAATTCTGATAATCTAAAAGCAGTTTGTTACAAAAATTTATAAATCTGCTGAATAAATCACATATTAGTTTATTGTGTGCTTAATTAAGTCGTTAAAACTTTTATGGAGACAACAACTGAGCATTATGCAGCAATCTGGAGCATCTGCGTTTTACACGGTAGTGCGTTGACAGGAGGGGTGGACATTGAATGTACCTTACATATTTTTATCGTTTTAACTATTTGTGCGCCAAAAATTATCAAATTTGGTGGCGATTCGACGAAGTTCTGACAAAAACAAGTTGGGTCATTTTTGCACACCCTGCATATATAGTAATTCGACACAGTCCACTGCTGAAATGTACGTCGCAGCCTGATATCAAAACAAAGATTATCAAAAACTCACTTTTTAATTTCAAAGTCGACCTAGGTTATCAGGTCATCAATGTTAGTACCCCTGGAAACCTTGTCAGCAGTGCGTGCTGTAATAAGCAGCAAATTTGCGTATATCTGTAAACGTTTTTAAACGCAAAATTAGTGGATAATAGCAGAAATTGCGCATTTTGAAGGGGTGCTCACATTTGACGCCCCCGTACGTAGGACTCCTTGAAGTCGAGGCTTAAAGTGCTAAATTATACGTTTAATGCTAAAAATTTTGTACGTAAGTTGTCTTGGTCTATCTCCAGCCATTTTGGTGCAATTCACTCTTGAAATGTGAACCGCAGCCTGAAATCGCAAAAAAATTCATTAAAACCTCTATTTAATTTGTGGGTTCGGGGTTGTTCAAGGTTATCGATGTCGGTACCCCGGAAAGCTCGGCAGCAATGCTTATTACAAAAAAAACTAGAGATTCTACGCTAGCACAAGTAACAATCCGGAGTTTTTTTTATCTCACCTGGGCTTGAATCGGTACCGGGTCGTGACAGACGGACAGACAGCCAGACTGACAGAACTACGGTAGCTGGTACGTTAAACACTACGTTCTGTGACGCGTAATAGGCCTAACACAAAATACAGAAAAAATGACAAGAAATCAGACGTCTCTTCTCATAATAAATGAGGTACGAAAGCGAGCAATTCGAGGAAATGAGCCGTAGCGATATGACGCGATGTAAGGAGGCTTCATGCAGACGGATATCGGAGTGTCATTGAGACGAGCACCGATGCAGCTGCCGTTCTGTCGCAGTGCTGATGCGCTGCTGCGTCGCAGGCAGAAATAAACCAATTCGTCGTCGTCGTGATCGTGTCTTCCCGCTAGGCTGGCTGGGATGGATCGCCACTCTCTGTTTGATATGTAAGGAAGCCGATGCCGTGAAGTTAGATGTCGCTGACGACTGCCTCGCCTCGGCCTTGATGCGATCCTTTCCCACCGGTCGGCGCAGCACGGCGCTACCAATTTCTCGTTGCGAAATAAGATTGATACTCGAGTGTTCACGGCTGCAGCTGCCACTCCGCTGACGGGTCTTGTGGTCTCCGACGCTGCACTTATGCCAGGCTTGTGACGACAGCAGCAGCAGCAGCAGCGCGTAGGCTAAGCGTGTAAGCTTGATCCGTCAGCAGAATCGCGCATCAGTGATTTGTCTTCCGTCGCACCATGGCAAACAAGACGACTTCCCATGCAGCAACCCTCTTCTGGTATTCATAACACGCTCAGTGCGACTGACACCGGGCAGTAGAATTAATGCGTGCGTCGTGCGCACACCTGCTTAACAGGCTGACACATTTGTTACCAGAGACGTGGAATTAAGTTGTACCGGACTTATGCGCTTGTCCGTTTGTTTGTCTGTCCTTAAGGGCTTTTCGCTCAAAAACAAAACGGCATAGAAGCAAACAAAATTGGCTTAAAATGTACCAAGTTTAAAAGGTCAAACGTCAAGGTCGCCGGATGTCAAAAACACCAAGAAAATGAAGCATAATTATTTTGCACTTACAGCACTGGGCGCCCGTAGTTTGCATTCGGCATCCGTAATAACTGCACGCTCAAAAGAGCATAAAACAAACAAGTCTGTTTTCTAATTAGTACTGTTGTTACGCTATGTTTGATACTTGGGACGGAAAATTTAGATGATAACATATTATGTCGTCATTCTACCACATCATCTTTTCTTGTTTGCTGCTGCTAAACGATTGAAGTTTCTGCTGCAAGTTTAAACCACACACAGAGCTTATGTTACACTCCACTATTTCAACTTCTTGTGGATTTATCTGACATCAAGTCGTACAACAAGCCGTATACAACATCTTAACTTGTCAACTCAAGCCTGGCCATCCCTTGGTGGGTAGGCCACGCATTTGCGCATAACCTGCAAGTTAATGGCAGGTATAGCTCTGCTATGGGTTTTCTATAAAGATCTGGCTTATAGGCCTCACAACCTTTAACTTTGAGACTTGAACCTCTTAGGCGCATTATGGGTACCAGCTGCAGAGCTGCAGAAAGCTGCAGAACGTTAAGAGGCTTACTGCGTGGCCACATACCCGTGATCTCGCAATGTAAACTGGTGTCCGTCTGAGACCTAAGAAAACCAAGATCAGCCCCGATTTCTATATCGTTTGGATTACCTAATCGTTAAAAGAGCGCACAACACACATCTCGACACAATCTACAATCGCATAATGCACTCTTGATCGTGATGATGATCGGTAATGCAGCATTTGTTTAGCGTGTGGATAAAGTTTATTATAACCCACTGGTGAAATCGATATCGACTGTGCAGTGTCGCAGGAAGTACCGACAATAGATCGTAATTACACATCAGTATAGCGCGACACATGATTAACCCACTCTGTACGCATTGACGTACCCGGCTAATCAGCCGATATAAATGCATTGCATTTCATCATGCGCAATTCGGCTCAGGCTACATGGATAAATTAATTCTCTCTACTTATCGGTGTACTAGGTTGTAATTACTGTCAGAGAACTCTGTGCAAAATGACTACATTCTGACTAGTTGCTGTGCACAATTCGCAAAAAAAACAAGCAACAAAATGGCACATTAGACCACGTACCGTATAGCGTGTCTATTAAACGAGGCATAATTTTAATGCATTAAACACCGCTAGCTGTCCTTCTTGCTTTTTCGGATATTTACAGCCTTCGAATGTGGCGATTTACTTGTGGTATCTATTGTCTTTAAGTCAGCATTACGACACGATACGAAAAATAATTTGCAATACAAAACTAACAGGCAAGCTGTTTATTTAATTTAACACAAACTAAAAAACTGAAAATGTTTTAAATGGAATTTAAATGAAACTGAAACGGAAGTGCTGTTATGTAAAACAAAAAAAAATCATTTTGGAGGATAGACTACGGCTCTTTCACAGCCTGTCGTTATCTTAAAAGACTATTCGAATGCGAAATTTAATGTCTAGTCTATTTTTTGCAGTGGTCATCTTCCTGGGTGTTTACCAGGAATTTGTACTGTCGTTCGTGGTCATTGATACGTCAGTTAATGCAGCCAGCAGATCCACACGTCTTTGCGATGTTTATCGTAGTGAGACGGAAATGCTATCGTTAACACTCGAAAAAAACGTAAATGAAATAAGATTCCACAACAACGGATTAAGCTTACAGATTATTTGCTAGGTGCGTTTTATCATGTGATTAACACACAAAAGTATAGCGGACACAAGAGAACAAAGATGGCTTTTTTAGAACAGTGTATAGGCCCAAATAGGCAAAACTATGAAGTTGCTCTGCTGCGTGTAATCTGCATTAAACACCACACCCACTGTACACAAAATAACAAATTTTTATTCAGCATTATAAGCTAACAAATACACGAATGTGAATCATTTAAACATTCAAACGAGTTTCACACTAAAGAGCTTTAAACTTAACAAAAAGTCTTAAAACACGACTCTCATAGAAAAAAACACAAACTAAAGACAACCACAACAGTACCGGTAGTACGGTACTCCGTATTCTCATCATTACAAAATAATTATAGTTTCGTTAAATAGCCTATTAGTGATGCCTACCAGAAAAACAACTATACACAAGTTTAATTGTGTACAATATCAAGTTTCTAATACTGAGCGAAAATATGATACAACAACTACATTATACAAAACATCCACTATAGCACATACTACAAGTATTGTCAGAAGAAAAAATCTTTTCATGAAAAATTCCTTGATCCCGATCGTAATTCAGATCACCACAAAAATATAAATCTTGGTTCTTGGGTCACGTCCCACGCCTTCAAAGTACTTCAGCAAAAACGTTTATGTTATCTTGAGATACGAGGACGCTGCAACCTCCCAGTTTACGTCGTTACGCCCCATACTCTATCGAAAATAATCTAACAGCGAAGAAAAAATCCGGAATCCAAATCCTTTCCCAAAACTAATCGATTTGTCTCTAGCATACAGTCATTTTTCCTAAAAAATATCTTCAAAATACATTAACATTTTATAAAGATTTTGCACCATGTATGCAATCAAATAGACTGCCAAAAACCGTCTCCACGGCTAAGATAAATATTTAGTCACTTACACCAAGTACGTATGCTGAACTCCTGCCTTTAGCTAAATTTATACGACAATGAGACAAACTAATTACTAAATAAATTGTAGTTACTTTTTTCTAAAATTGTTTATTTTACTAGTTACTTCGAAATAACTAGTTACCTTCTTACGTATTTACTAAAAAATAAAC
>Ga0209671_1009314_pt1 | contig 10303 bp, 4 predicted proteins | sample WorMetHERISLAND2_2_FD_187401 | JGI IMG/M metagenome (GOLD analysis project Ga0209671, IMG submission 187401) | Marine gutless worms symbiont microbial communities from Max Planck institute for Marine Microbiology, Germany - Olavius geniculatus... | ecosystem: Host-associated > Annelida >... | reverse complement strand
ATGTGGTAATATCTAATCTTAGTAAATTTAATAGTAAATAAAGTTTGCACTAATGCTGAAAATTGTGCACACTTGGCTATACAAGAGAACAGGGTTGTCAGCTTTAAGTCTAAAATTAGACTGGAATGTTAAAGGTTAATAAATGTAGAAAACACAAGTTTATACACTTGTTAACGGCAACATTTAAGGACTTGCACATCGAAAACAGCAAAAATTACAAAAGGTGATATTGCCCGCATCACACTGATTGTGTGTCAATGTGCTGCTGAATAATATCATCTTTTGTAATTGTTGCTGTTTTCAATGTGCAAGTCTTTAAATGTTGCCGTTAACAAGCGTATAAACTTATGTTTTGTACATTTATATTTGCTGTTTTATTAGCAAAAATAAAAATACGTTCTGTGGAACGAGGAACGAAGTATCTATCCCATTGCCACGCTATATAGCCTAGCAGCTGCGTATAAGGGGGGTAGGTGCAAACGGCGCAATTATCTTTCACGGGGGCCGAGTTGTAGGCCTAGTCGATTTGTCCCAAAATTCGTTGCCATGGCAACAGGGGTCGACAAGGGAAAAATTTACATGACATCATCGGATAGCCCAAGCCCGAAAATAGAGGGTAGGTGCAAACTGCGCGCAATTATCTTTCACGGGGGCTGAGTTATAGTTAATTTTGTCCCGAAATTCGTTGTCATGGCAACAGGGGTCGGCAGGGAAAAATTTAAATAACACCATCGGATAGCCTATGTCCGAAAACAGAGAATAAGTGCAAACGTCGCGCAATTATCTTTTACGGGGACCGAGTTATACCGCTTTGAAATCCCCATAGGCCGTAATGCAAATTTTTCACAAGAAATATTTTAGATCGTGACCAATTTAATATAGCATACTCCTCGCGCGCATTATTTTCTTTTGTCTTCTTTTAACTGATTTTTAGTTCCTTTCTTTTCACACAGCAAACAGCGGTGCCGACAGCATCAACCGTGCAACTGACGTCTTCACGTCACGTGACCCCAAAAGGTCAAACTCGTGACCCCATTCCCAAGGCCACCGTCCGACTTCGGGTCGCAGAAAGACAGCGATTTTCCAGAGTGACTGCAGTCCCATACACGCTATGGTGACGCTGCCATATCGAATTCTAGAACAAATAAAATACTATGATACGACGCGGCAATTCGGCGCACGTGGGTGACGGCTGCAGGCAACAGCATTGCCTTTAAAATTGCGGCCAAACCATCGCCCTATCCAATGTACCGTCGCCGACTTTCTACGACGTACCGTTTAGCCACAATACATGCTTTACACACAGACAGACGGCAGACAAACGACATATCTTACCCAAGGCTCGACCTAACGGTCGACCAAAAACAGCGTCAGTAAAATTATGTAGATTTTCACGAAAGTTGGGACATACTTAACTAAGATCGTATTTCAATGCAAATGTGTGTCTATTTTTACTTTTATTAATTTTTCAACAAATTTAAAAGAGAAATGTCAGCGTCATATTTTTGGGAGACGAAATAAACGGTTTTGCAGTGTTATTTTTGCAAAAAAATTGGGGGCTACAGTTTTACATGTATGCGGCGATAGAAGCTCCAATCCTGGTACAATAGGCCTACCACTAGTTTGAATTACAGTATAATGTATCATCGTAATATAATACTGACTGAGGTCAAATGTCAACGCCAAAGCTTCAATTAAACTGTTTCGGTCACAAAAATACCAGCAATGCATGCATCCACAATAACCGACGTTTACTTTGCGATCGAACTCGTGTTGATTATTTCCAGCACTATGCGCACAGTGGTATAACATGTCAATAATTACACGCGTGTAAAATCAAGCTGATCAAACGAACGACAGCGTGGGTTATACGCGATCGACCACTGGCGACTGTGGATTGTGGAATAATGCCTAGATGTGTTACGTGTACTGTGTACACTGGAGACATTAAAAGAATCATTATAATTTACAAAATTTCTAGTATTTAAGGCGTAGATTCTTAACAAATTAAAAGGTGCAGCGCTTGACTGACTTTGGTTTTGTACCATGTGATCTGTAACCGGCATTAGCTGTGTAACGTTGCCGTACGTTCGTCAGTCTGTTTGTCTTTGTCCCGCACGGGCTCTTAGCTGAAAAAGAAAAGGCGTAGAATAACCAGTAATTGAATTGTAAAAAATTAGCTGGGGGTTGAACTTTTTGACGGTCGGAGCCCGACCAAAATTGTGATGTAATTCGTATGTATATAGTATAGCTGACTCCCCCTCAGATAGTGTGTTAGGGGGTTGAAAAAACATTTGGGGGTTCAACCCCTCAACTCCCCCAGCAATTCAAACGCTGAGAATAACCATAAATGATGTAAACGTATCATTAAAACAGGAGTAAGCGGTCTGACAATTCTTAGTTCAAAAATTAGAGAACGAAACCACGCTTCGGGCGGATTGGACGATCATATCAGTTTCGATTGTAAACTAGACCTAACCAAAGTTAGTCTTGGTTTACCGTCGGCGCTTAAACATCCTCTGCAAGTGGACGGACGGCCGCGTACATGTCGGCATTAGGCGACCACATCTTTAATTGCCTGTTTTGTCATTGTATCACTTTTACCATCACAAGGCTTATGGCGCTTTATTGTCTGTCCAATGCAATGCATAGCATTGGACAGAGTATAAAATCAGCTGAGTGTGCGTGCGTCCGTGCGTCCTACATTTCTTAAGCTATCTTCCTTTCACCTTCCCTTTTCCTTCCCCTTTCCCTTCCGCTTCTTCTTCCCTTTTTCTTTCTCCTTCTCCATTTTCCTTTCCCTTCCTCCTCCCCGTCTCCATCCCTTTTTCCTTCCCCTTTCTTTTTCTTTTGCCCTTTCCTATTTTTTCTCTTTTCTTTCCTTTTTCCCCTTCCTCATTTCCTTCCCATATCCCTTCCTCTTTTCCTTTTCTTTTCCCTTATTTTTAACCTTCCCCCCTTCCCTTTTCCTTTTCCTTCCCTTTTTCTTTCCTTTTTCCCCTTCCTTTTTTTCTTTCCATTTTCCTCCCACTTTCCTTTACTTTTCATTTCTTTTTTCTTTTTCTTTCTTTTTCTTTTTCGTTTCCTTTTTTCCCTTTCTCTTCCAGTTTCCAATTCCTTTCTCTTTACCATCCATTCCTTTTCTCTTTCCCATTTCCTTTCCTCTTTCTTTTCCGCTTTCCTTTTCCTTTCCTTTCCCCTTCCCTTTCTCTTTTTTTCCTTTCTTCCGTCTTTTTTGTGTCCAGGTCCGTGCGTCCAATATTTGAGGCGCCATATCTCCATAACTTTGCAAGATAGACTCATGGTCACTATGGACCACCCATAAGAAGTCGGCCCTTGGGAGTCGACTGGTCACATGACCGATGACGTAACGTGACCCCCAAAAGTCAAAGTCGTGACCCCATTATATTTGAAACGCGATATCTCCGTAACGGTGCCAGATGGACGCATGGTCATCATGGACCACGGATAGGAAGTCGACTCCCGGGAGTCGAATGGTCACGTGACCGATGACGTCACGTGACCACAAAAGGTCAAAGGCGTGACCCCATTATCTTTGAGGCGCTATATCTCCATAACGGTGCAAGATAAACGCACGGTGACGATAGACCATTTATAGTGAATCGAATGGTCTCGTGACTGACAATGTCTATTGTTTAGTTGAAATAATAGAGAAGGATGAAAGGATCATTGCTGCTGTTTAATTTGAAATTAAACTGTTTGATTTTTTACCAGTCTAAACAGCTCACTAACTATATTTATACAGACATATACTGTAAACTATCAAAATGCATTGGACAGACTCCGTGTTCGTATGAGCATTAGGCCTATCTTGTTACACAGAAAGCACTCGCCGTAATCCAGCGTCGGTAACGGCACCAGCAGCTAATAACACGAGTATATTATTAGGAAGGTCACGGCTATGCAAATCGACCGGCCTGCGTACTATAGATGCGCGCTAGAAATAGATCGCCTTGTTACCCGCAGATGGGCCGGTAATAAAAACTTGACGAGTTAGCCTGCGGGAGTGACTATCCAATGTGGATCGAGACAGCGGTTAGCACTCCAGTGTGGAGTGGGCAATAGTTAGTGGGCAATAGTGATAGCACGTGACCTAGGAAGTAATGCCCGGCCGGACATCCATAATGCAGTGCATCGTTGACGTCATTGTCGACCTTACCGACTCAAGCCGAGCAGAGTATAGCGGTACTCGTAGTGACGCACGGATCGTCTATTTTTTCCAGATTATTTCCCTTTCAAGCCTTTGCCTGCTTTATAGACATTACATTTAAAAACATCACGGACAATCAACAATATTCGTCAGTGATATAGCAGAGTATCAACACTATTAACTGGTATGGAAAAACCATTAGCTGCGTTTTGGATGACTTAACAAGTTAGGTGTACCATGGATAAAATATTATAAACATGTTAATGATAATAATACTTTTAATTTTAAAAAATACTTTTAGCTATTAGTTTTAATTTCTGCTGACGGCACGACAGACGAACAATTCGAAAGAGTTTTGTTTTGCTGTATTAAGGCAATATACTAGTAAGTTTGTTTTTTGTGCTCCAGCATAAGTATCTGATTATAGTATTTATAATAGGCTATACTTATCTATAAACAATGCCTGACATGTTAGACATCAAAAACGCAGCTATTATTGTGGGTTTAGAAATCGCGAATACGTTGAATAGTTAGTCAACTGATTAATCCTACATTCTAATCTTTAACAACTTTGTTATTAATAAAGATTGACCAAGTTTCACAAGAAAGTATTAATTAACTAAAATACAAAAATATTTCTAATAGTTTAATTGTTTAACTCCTCAACAAATCGGTGCAATTACCTCATATATGCATTAAGCTAATTTTCACCGCCGTAGTAATTTTTTTCTAAATTCGATATTCTTTTACAATAATGTTCTCGTTTAAATTCAAGTCATTCGACACTTAAACTGTGAACAATATAGGCATATTTAGCAATTTATTTGCGCGTTATAAACAAAGCTACCTAAGCACTGACCGATTAAATTTCGTGGCTACAATTGTTTAAAACTGCGCATCACTACTACTGCTGCTGCTGTTGCTGATGCAAGAATCACGTTGCAACAATCGCCGTCATCACTCATGCATAACTGACCACACTACATCAACCCGTAGCGCACCACTGCGCCCAAATGGCTCATTTATCCGCCCAACGCTAGCCCAGTAAATGATGAAGGCGTTGATGATACTGAGTAGCGAGGGATCGACGCTAGGTGTCGCTCTAGTAGTTGCGTTTTATTTAGGCGCATACACAGCGACGTAATTGAACTGAACTAAACTGACATGGTTCAGTTTTTGACGAACAGTCCAACGGGCAAACAGTAACGCATTACAGTAGGCACCGTCTAACGGCGTTGGTGGTTTACGTGACCACGCTCACGTATGCGTCAACCAATGACCAATAGGCTCGACTTGCTTGTCCACTGGCCAGTTCGTCTAAAACTAGACAGTGTCGGTTCAGTTCAGTTACGCCGCTCTTTGCGCGCCTTTACGTAACTATCGCATTACTTGCTTTCCTTAAGTTCAAGCTCCACTACTTCGATTAGTTGTAGACCGATTTGTCAGTCGACAAATCGTACAACGAGCTTGTTACCTGTTGCAACTTTGTTGCAAACTTTCGATGTTGCGCGGACTTGTTGATAACTAATTTTGACATAAGGTTTTAAATTTGCTATAGAGTTTGTTTTACAGCGCGTTGCGCACAACAAAACCACAATAAATCAGAAAAAATAGACTAGTAAATTTAAGGTATAGTTACGCTTTAAAATGTAAGATTTCAAAACAAGTTTTCTGCAAACGTTTTTTTGCATGTAATCACGTTAAAATATTTGCAAAATGTTTTTTTTCCAAAATACCTGCAAAAATGTTTAATTTACAGCGCAGAACGTTTATAAACATCTTGCTCGCAAAATTAAACGAATAAAACATTTGCAAAATAAACTTGCAAAATGTTTAATCATTTAGTTTACGTTATAAACAACGTCTAAAGCATCTGCAGAAGTGTTTACAATAGAAATCTTGCAACAATTTAGCAAATCGCATTAGCAGGTTGAATACGAGTTGAAGATGAAGGGTGATTTCATGCAAATTTTAACTTTAAGAAATGTTACATTTTTTACACAAAATTGGAAATCCTGCATTAGAACAAGCTTTGATGGAGTTTTAATTTTCCAAATGTTTTCTTAAAAGTTGTAACTTGCAAAACAGACAGACAGCCACAGTTATATACAAACCCTGTGCGTGATCGCTGTGAGATGCATTCTGCGTCTGCTTGTACCAGCGCTTGTCTGTCAGAGATCGCACAACTCGACTAACTGTCCACAAAACACAACACAATGACATTTTCACCATACTGCCATTATTAATTCCTGTAAGAATATGATGCAATTCTGTTGCAGTTTTGTTTCAGGTTTATCGCGTAAATGCGTTAAGACGCAAAGAGGGCGACGTAAATAAACTGAGCTGAACTGACACGATTCAGTTTTTTACGAACTGCAATACCGTTGTATTGGAAAATTTGTCGCACGGGAAAATTATTCCCACACGCAGCAGTACGGGTTAGGGTTAAGATTAAGCATAGGGTTAAATTTCGGGTTAGGATTAGGGTTAGGAGTAAGGTTAAGATTAGGGTTAAGATTAGGGCTAGGGTTGAGGTTAGGGTTAGAGTTAGGGTTAGCGTTAGTTACATTATGACAATATGGAGGTGGGAAGACTTTTCTAGGTACGACAAATTTCCCACGACACCGTGTAACATTTAAATGCTTAACCGTAACGCTTTTTATAACAGGCTGAACACACATAGTCGCATGTCAACTTCATTAAACGAATATATGATGACGATGATGATGATGATGATGATGATGATGAGACGTTAGTTTTGGTTAATTAAGAGTAATATTTTGAAAAGTATTACCATTTTCTAGCTTCATTTTTACGCGCAACAGCAGCTACTGCTGTAGCGCGTCTTAGCCGTCGCAATTCTGTCCGTCCGTCCGTCACACGGGTGGATCAGTCAAAAACGGTGCAAGCTAGGATCACCAAATCTTCACCTTCGGCTGCCTGGAAGACTCTAGTTTCAGGATCCGTAAAGCCTCTCCATAAATTCGAAGAGGGTCACCCCCAGAGAGGGCGCTATATAAGAGAATGGTAGGGAACATTTGCGATATCGAGCCGTTAAAGCGTTAGCTGAGCGATAGCTGGCGCCCTCTGGTGTGTACGAGTAAAAACTATTGACACTATAGCCGCGGGTCGTCTGGCGGCCTCTGGCGACCGACTTTATTTTACTGCGCTTTCTTTGAAACTGTAGCCAAAAGCCACGGATGAAGTCTACGGATCACTAGCGTACGACGGTGCACCGCTGTTGCGCGTTCCCCTTTGCGTTAGCAGGGCTTCACTTGTTTTATCTTACTACCGTTTTCTCAGTGCTGCGAAGGTCACAACGTTACTGCGAATTTGCCATTTTGATATTAAATAAATGCTGTAAGAAGGTCTACATCTAAACGTTGTATGAGCAGCAACAAAGGAAAAATATAAGTTTTGTTTGATCTTCTCCGCAGTTCGTGTGGAAGTGTAACAGTGGAAGAATTGCTAAAATCGCGGCTTATTTGCCACAGTTATCACAAAAGATAAAAGTGGCTTACTTTTTTGTGCGGCCCGGTGTATCTGGGTGATAATGTATTGTTGTTAGGTCTGGCAGCAAGAAGACAGATAGACCTCTGGTGTGGATAAATCGCGCACGCGCCATGCAAGCTTGTTCCCGTCTGTCGAGTGTCGTCGTCGCGTGTGCACGACGTCACAGCACGAGATGACAGTGTTACAGCCGCGGAGCAGCAAGCGGAAATACCACCGCCCCAGTCAGTCATGACGTCCCAGCACGAAACAAGACGACGAATATCGTGGTAATACGAGCACGATAGAGAGCAGCTGAATTGCGGCCGCCGAGAAAAAACTAGCCACTAAAGTGATGGACAGATTTACAATGAAAAACGTCGTCGGCTTCTGCTTGACGTTTTGGAAAAATTATACATTTCGAAGAAATTGACTAGTCAGTAGTCAGTAAATGGTGGCTAAAGATGCAGGGGCATGAAACTCAGGGAGGTGTCGCGAGGGTCGAGCGGGTTGAAAATAACGGTAGAAAATTGTTTTCCCAGCCGTCATTCATTTGGATTATTAAAAGAATAATAGTGTGCTTGCGACGAAAAACGGTTACTTGTTAAGTAATTTTTATCTGATGTAGAATAGCCAAAAAAGCAGGAGGAACATTTTGCGGAATAAGGCTCAGACTTCAGCAGATGACTAAGGCCCAAACCAAAGCACAGTTGAAACACAAATGCATGTAACATTGCCGCTGCAATTTTGGATAAGACAATAATTTGGATAATCTCTTAACAGAAATATACCTCAGCAATCGATACAAACAATGTTGTAAGTTTCACAGCAGCATCGCAAATGCAAATACATGACTGTTAACGACAAACTAAGAGAAGTGATGACTATTTGTCTATATTCAAAAAGTTATCTTAATACATTTTTGGCGGAGAAGATTCTTTAGCTTATACTTGGCACGATGTATTAGTTTTTCCAACGGTAGATTATTGTTTAACGTTTCACAAACACGCCTCTCTAATTGTTGGCGGCAACATCGTGGCACACTAGCTGTCAACGATCTGTATGGAGACAGCAATGCAAGCATGCTCCAATAGTCTTCTGTCTCTATGTACCGGTGGTGGCGTGTGACGTGTGCGGGCGGGATTTCTGCAGTCGCAATCCACCGGCACAAACGTAGATCCACCTACTGTTATAACTAAATGCTATACAGATGTTACTAGTCCGGTGGATTTAACTTTGAAACAAACAAGTAATTTGAGCGAAGCTCATGAGACGCGCGACAGCCTTAGCAGTTTCTTTTCGCAGGTTGTTTTTGTCTATCGCCAGCCATTTCTACGCAATACACTCTTTATGTGTTCCTCGCAGCCGAAAATCGCAAAAAAAAACTAAAAGAAAGCCCCCTATTTTGGGGGGAAGGGGTTCAACGTCATTCAATGTCATTGACATTGACACCGTTAAAAGGTTTGTCACTATGATAAGCAGCATGTCGGCGTCCATCTGCAAGCGTTTTCAGGCTACACAAGCCAATAGCAATAAAATAACCATTTTAGGGGGGTACCCTTCTTTGACGCCCGCATGTGCCGCCCTGCTTGAACCTAAAGAGTCGAAACTTGCAGCAATAAAATCGACGCTTAATGCTGAAAATTTTATGTGCAGGTGGTTTTGGTCAAAGCCTATCTCTAGCCATTTCGGCGCAGTTCACTCTTAAAATGTGTGTGTCGCAGCCCAAGTCGCGAAAAATTTACTAAAACAACTTATTATAGGGATTTAAAGTCGTTCAAAATCATCGATGTTGACATCTTATGAAGCTCGTCACCAGTGCTTGTTATGATGAGCAGCATGTCTGTGTTTAGCTGTAACCGTTTACACGTTACACGAGCCAATAGCGGTAAAATAAACACATTTTAGAAGGGGTACCCCTTTTTACGTTCCCATTTAAGGGGAACCTCCTCACTCAAGCGCACGAAATTTTGTCACGATAAATTAGAGTCTTTGCGGAGCACATCAGTGAAGATTTCGTGATCCTAGCTTGCACTGTTTTGATAGGGCTCAAGGGTGTAACGGACGGACGGACGAACTGACGGACAGACACCTCGACGATGGCTAAGACGTGCGAAGCATTACAGGCTGTCGCGCGTAAAAGCCTTACAATATTACGGAGCTAAGAAAATTAACCCGAAACGTCAGTACATGGCTTAGAACAAAACATCAAAAATTTGCTACAATCCACCTTGGACAAAAATATCGCAGTTTAACAAAGCAATCTTTATAAAAAAATGCGCAAAATAATGAGTATCAACGTAGGCATGATTGTGATGACGTGGCATCAAAATAAAAGCTGGTGAGGCGACAGATAGATTGAAACCTAATTTGGCTTGCATACACATGTAAAACTACAAGCGATCGCGTATCTCAAACCTTTGCAGGTCGGAAATGATGCTGCCGTCTGGCGAACGCAAGTGACTTAATGGGGCTGCTATTTTATAATAACAAAAAATTTTGCTAATAATTCCGAATCCACGAAATAACCCCAATTGCCATCGAAATTAAATCACTGCCCAAAACTACATAACGTTCAAAATATTATTTGGGTAATCAAATCAACAAAAATCGACTGACGAAAACAGATAACATCTACCAGGC
>Ga0209671_1009313_pt1 | contig 10304 bp, 2 predicted proteins | sample WorMetHERISLAND2_2_FD_187401 | JGI IMG/M metagenome (GOLD analysis project Ga0209671, IMG submission 187401) | Marine gutless worms symbiont microbial communities from Max Planck institute for Marine Microbiology, Germany - Olavius geniculatus... | ecosystem: Host-associated > Annelida >... | reverse complement strand
ATCTGGTACTGTTGTTTAATGATTTATTTATTTTATGTTGGTTTGCCAGCAGGATTACACAAAAAGATACAGGTGGATTTGGCTGACTTTTTCCGGGAAGATTAGACTTGACCCAACTTAGAGCTGCCTAGATTCTGGTGGTAGTCGGTCTTTGCTATCTGCATGCAGGATGGCATTGTCTGGTTCTGCGGCATTGCCGGATAAGGCAAATGGTGCTGCCACATGGTGAATGCAAAGAATTGTTTTATTAAGTTTCTCCTGTGTTCTCAGATCTCAGCATTCGTCCTTGACAGACAGTTTTACTCAGAGTTGAGACGCCCAAGTAGATAACCAAAAACCTGCTGGTTTTTTTGGGGGGTAAACCCGCCTAAAAACCTGCTAAAAACGCACACCAAAAACCCACCCCAAAGTTAATCAAATTTTAGTTTTTTGTTGAACTAATAATGAATATTACATGGCTAAGTTTTTGAAATGCTCAAACCTAGGAATTTGTCAGTATTTGGTATATTCTATGCTGTGGGAAGCAAACAGAAACTCAAATGAATCAACCAACTGAAAACTGGTCCAAATCACTAGCCCATCATTTTGGACTTTAATTGGTTTAGCCTAAAAAAATCCCAAAAACCCAAAACCCTTACTTTGCTTTATTTTGCCTTCGGGGTGCGCAGGCTGTTACACCTGCCCAGTTCAGCCCAATGCACTTCCCCGAATGTAACCATAAGGTTACAGAAAACGACCGTGAAGCTGTAGATGACAGTAAAGCTGAAATCAGTGTAAAAGCTAGAAATTAACCAGTGCATGAGCAGTTGAGCACTGGTGATGTATCTGCTCATTTTTGGTCGGCTCTTAGTTGGCTTCTACCCTGCGGATTTTAGAAGTCTTTCAAGTCATCAGAGCACGAAGCCCCACCACCACATCAAGGTGGCCGCCCACGATGGGGACCTGAAACCCAATGAATCCCCCCCCCCAAAAAAAAATCCACCAGGTTGGGTTATAAAAACAGCCTTTTTCATAATCCTGGTTTTACTGTCCCGAGTACTTTCTAGTTGATTGATTGAGTGTACTGTTTGTGCTGGTGCTCAGTTGGCAGAGAGTGACAGCAACGAGTCGTCGTCCAGTCTGACTGTTCCAGACACCCCGCCAAGCCTCCGCCAGCGCCTGCTGGCCAGGCGTCGAGCAGGCACAGAGTCAATCAACAACACACCCAGCGATGATGCACTGCAGTGCCGACTCTTCTGTAACTAATTTTTCATTCTTTTCTGTTTTAAATAGTGAATAAGTAAGCGAGAAAGTAACATGTTTACAGTGCACAATGTCAGCCGCTGGCCGAATCTGAGACATTTGGCTAAGCCACTAGGAGGAGCCACTTCCAGAAGCAGTGAATTTTAAGGAGGTGACGAAAAGTGTATGCAGAAGCACCTTATAGCGTGTTGCATACCGAACGAAAAGTTAAAGGTATCTATAGCTCTTTCCTGGGAACCCGTCTCTGAGTTTTGTATGCATATATGGGATCAGTGGATCACACAGTGTTACCTGCCACCCAGCATAAGTGAATGCATCATGCCTGGTATTTCAACCTCATCCAGACAGGTTGGTACTCAATTCACCTACACCTGACAGATGGAATGCTGAGTTGAACTGGTTCGTTGGTTATGTAACCATCCAAATAGTAGCAACCTGACCGAGCGTCAAACACATGATTTATTAATGCTCCGTTATTATGCTACCAAGCCTCGTGTGATTTTCTGTAAGTGTAACTGATGTTCAGTGCACCGAATCTCATTTTCTGTTCTCAGCTTTTACTTTTTTGCCTTTCAGAGTATGGAACTGACATTTTGTCAGTTTCTAATTTGCCATACATTAATCTGAATTAGTGTGTCTGTTTCTGTAAAACACAGATCGAAACTGTTTTACTAACTAACAAAAGCTTTGTATGCAGTGGTATGCTTTCATATGCTTTGGTGCTTTGTTAGATTAAATTGAGTGACAGATCAGGCATTCCTGTGAAGTCTGCAAAGTTCTCCCAGCCTAATCTAGATACCCATAACTGAAAAAGCAGGCTCGTTAAACTTAAAGCTTGACTTCTTTCCAGCATATCGAAGGCAGTATATGTATAGAAAAACCTTGTATCTACAATTGACTGTGGCAAAACATCCTACTACAAACTGCAAAGTTCTTCAAAATGCTACTTAAATGTTTATTTTATTACACAACAAAATATAGCAAACAAATCTGTGTATTTTTTATTAACAGACTTTACATCAAATTTAAAAAAGAAACTGGGGGACAAGTCAGAAAAAATACATCATGCAGAAAGTTGTTTTTGATTTTTTTTGCAATATCTCTAGTTTACGACATTGCAAGAAAAAGGATGATTTATTGTTTTGCCATTTTGCCCTTGATATATGTGACCCCCTGATGCTGTATGTTGTTTGTGTTCTGTTGGTGCAGCTGTGGCTGACAGTCCGTCCATTGATGATGAACTGGGCTCAGAGTCAACTAGAGCTGGTGCTATGCCATTGACTTCACGGCTGACATCGGAGACGACCTCGGCCACAGCAGATGAAGGACAGAGTGTTTCGTCGGCCTCATCGATGCAGCCTCTTGTATCTACTACATCACGGGCGAGCAACATCCACAGCGATCAGACCACCGCATCTAGTCTGGCACCTTGGGACAGTGTAGTCAAAGGTTGTACCAAAGTAACTGTGACCACTGCACCGTCAGTCGTCACAGCACCGCTTTGTCAAGGAGTGGTGGTGCCGCAGCCAGTTGTTGTACCACCCAGGAATGCTGACACTTCTTCCACCATGTCGCTGCCAAGGAGTGAAGCACGTCTGGTTCCACTGAGCTCTCTGATGGGCCGTGATGGAAGCGTTGCATCCAACCGCCAGTCTGCTTCGCCGGAGATAGACGTCCTGCCAGCTGTGAAACGATTTAAGCCAGTCTCTGATCAAGATTCTGCCACGAGCGTTGCTGGATTTGTGCACAAGCTTCAGTGTGTTAGCAATGATGATGGAGATGCTAATACCGTGGAGCCTGGTGTGGATCGATCAGCGTCAACATACAGATGTGGATCACCCGGTCTGGATGAAGATGGGGAGTTCTCTCATCATAAACCGAAACCCGCTCCAGGACTTGTAATTCTTTCTCAGTCAAATACATCGGACAGTGTGAAGCTGATTCCATTGTCGCAGGTCATGTCAGCAAGCACCTCGTCTGATGCAGCTGCAGAACAGTTGTCAGTGAAGATAAGTCGTGTCGATAAGATATCCACGAAAGCCAAAGATAATAATATTTTCAGCAGTGAAGTGTCTTCGGGATTACTTCAGACGTCAAAAAAGCAAACCGAATCAGTCCAGACAAAGCCAAAAGCTGCACGTCGTCGGAGCACGCTGCTTCATGCTCCAGACGGCACTTTGAGTCATGCCAAGCAACATGCAGTTAACGGAACGAAGTCGGTGAAATTTGACGTCTGTTTCACTGAAGCTCAGCCGACGGACAAAGAGAATGTCTGTATGCAGACAACAACAGTGCAGCAGGCTGGTCTCACTTCACAGCAGACATCGCAGCATGACAGTAATGAAGTCGTTTCACGTACGTCGTTTAAGTCTCGCAGCAGCAGTTGTAACTCTTCTCTCAGTGGTGAGGAGTCCGACATTAGCTCGGCTAAAGTTCGTCGATCTTTCGTCCGACCAAATGATGCTGATGACAGTACCCAACTACAGAGGCTTCCTAGAGCTTGGGAAAGACGTTCAGACAACTCTTCGGCCACAAGTCGGAGAATGTCTGATAGAATAAAACAGAAGGAAACTGATGCACAGCCGAATGAGTGTGAGAAGTCACCTGTCCTTGCAACTGGTAGGAAAAGGTCAGCATCATCTGGAAGCTCGGGTCCCAGCAGCAGTGAGAAAAAGCCTGCCAAGAAATTAACAAAAATCAGAACAATTGCAATGACCAGCTTACATTCGTAGTGAGTATCATTTGCTTAATAATTATTATTATTACTAATAGTTTGTTTTATCTTAAAGATGACACTCAGTTAGTGGTAATGCTCAAATGTTTAATCGTTAGATATTCAGTCATTGTCCTAGTTTCACGCTGCTTTGTGTGATGATGTATTATTATTGTGTCCATGTGATTGTTGACAATGACAACTAAAAATTTAGTACTGGTCAAAAGCTGATAATGCTTTACAGCTGGGAATGGTAACTGTAGGCTCATGGAAACCAACAGCAGCTTGTGGTGGGATTTATAACTCGAGTCACTTGCATGCTGTTTGCCAAGAGACTGGACTGGGATCAGTTCCAACTGCAGTGCTTGTATTGAGTGTGCATAGTACTGACTTGTTTGTGATCCTGCATTGTGTATTAGGCTTACAGTTGTTATGAACCTATTCTGATAGACCAAGTTATTGGTTTTGTATCACCGTCTGGCGTCTGTCTCTTTGGCCCGTATGGGCATTTGACTTAAAAGCAAAAAGGTGCAGAACTGTCGATGAACCAGAATCAGTCACAAGTCATAGACTTGTATGTATCTCATGGCAGGAGTGTCCCAGTTTTCAGCACCAGGTCAGCGTCAGTCATGACTCAGGGTTAGGGTTAGGATTGCACTGTACATTGGGTGAGCAAGCTGGGTAAGTATAACTTGGTGGATTGTTGCATATTATGTCGGATATTGTCGGTGATACTTGTCCAACATCTTTGCTAGTTTTTGCCATTGTGCGCGTCATGTGCCACATGATTTCAGCCAGTTGACTGAGAGTTTGTCGGCCTAGCATTGTAGTTGATGCAGTCTCTTATTGTCAAGTCAACCTTGGTGGAATGGTGGCCGTAAAAAATTTATCTGAGACTTTGTCACTTACTGTCATGATCACGAGTTATAACTTGTGTTATCTTGTCAATAATTGCAAACTGAGATAAACGCTTTCTATGATCTTCTCTGTGTGTGTAGCGAGCAAGCAACTGTACGCTCCGTCATCTTAAAACTCGGCCGAGATTTCACAATTAGTGACTTGGTGGTCGACAGCACAACTCATGTTGTGTGTGGTGGCAGTCGTCGGACTATGAAACTCCTCATGGGCGTCGCCAGGGGCTGCTGGATCCTTTCACTGGACTGGGTTTGTACTAGTATTTCTCTACTGGTATTGATTATATTGTTCACGTTGATCGTCTGTATTTCTGTGTATCGTCAATTAGAATCGCTCTTGCAGTGCAAGCGATACTGCTTTTTGTGCATTTCACCATAGCGTGGTCTATCTGTCATTTGTCTCCCACATTTGTATACTCTCCTTAGACTGGTCAATACACTTAGATGCCGTTTAGCAGGTTTGCTTGTAGGGTCCAGTGATGACAGGTGGTTGTTGTCCCCGGAACTGCCACCATTTGCCGCCGCCATTAAGGCTTCGGACTGCAACCAACCGTTAAGTTAGCGGTCCTGGACTGCTAAGGTTCCACGCCAAAGCATCCAATTGGAAATTACAGCTTGCAGCCAAACCATCAGTCTTATGCTGCCACCTGGTGAATGCAAACGAGGCATTGGGTGGACTTCCACAGCAATTCCGCCTTTGCCAAACTACTTTGGTTCTTGTTTGGCATACTGCCACCTACTGTTTGCAGTCAAAATACTCCAACGATTTTTTGATTGATATCTAAGCTCATTACATTAGAGAGCTTTATTCACTCCTATCGGTAGGCGTGGTGTAGTGGTAACGCGTCTGATCCGATCAGCGAAGTTACTGTACGCCGGGCCCGGTTAATACTGCGATGGGTGACTGCCTGTAGGCAGGTAAACCATCTCGGGATGTAACCAACCACCTAGGTCAACTCAGCCTTCCATCCCTCCGGGGTAGGTAAATCGAGTACCGGCCTATCTGGCTGGGGTTAAGGTGGGGCGTGTTCACCTCTGTCGGGTGGCAGGTAACACTGTGTGATCCCATATGACAAGTGACGCTCCGTAGCTCTGAGATGGGTTCGCTCATTAGGAGCTATACGCCATCTTTCTTTAACCTTTTTTATTTATTTGGCCAATAGATAGCAGAATTCATAGTTGGCTATGACACTGTAATGAACTGAGGATGCCTTACACCAAAATATTATTGGAATCAGATGCTTTTATAGCATAATATAGACTATTGTCAACCATTTTTCTGAACGACTCACTTGCATACCGTGGTGTGCTGTGTGTTTTAGGTGGTGAAGTCTGAAGCCGAGGGACATTGGTTGAGTGAAGAGCCATTTGAGATGCACAAAACTTTTCCTGTTGCTCGGGTCTGTCAGTTCTGCTGACCTCACATTGTTCACTAGTGAAAATAAGTCCCAGGATTTCTACGCATTCTTGAAAGTCCTGGAATTTTTTACGCACGAAAGCAGCTACTGCTTTCAGCGCATCTTGGCCATCGCAATTCTGACCGTCCGTCCATCTGTCACACGGGTGGATCAGTTAAAAACGGTGCAAGCTATGATCACCAAATCTTCACCGTCGGCTGCCTGGAAGACTCTAGTTTCAGGAACCGTAAAGCTTTTCCATAAATTCGAAAGGGTCACCCGAATGAGGGCGCTAAATGAGAGGGGGTGGGCAAAATTTGCAATTTTGGGCCAATAAGTTGCTGTATCTCGTTAACGGTGTGAGATAGGGCCTAGGTTACTATTAATCACTAATAGGAAGTTGTACACTGGCTCTCGATTGGCGCTGAATTCAATGACCTTGAACGCCAGGTTTTATGGATTTTTTTGGCGATTTCGGGCTGCGACACAAGTCTATATCATTCACAAGGTGGTGCCACGCTATTATTGTTATGTGATCCAGATAGAGGATTTGGTATTTGTATATTAACTTAGAGTGAACACCCCAATTTTCAGCTAAACTACTGAACCGGAACTGCTATAGGCTTTTGCACATCTCATGAGCTCAAATTTCTTGTTTTCTCTAAATTCAAAGTCTTGAAAGTTCTTGAAAACAAGGTTGGTCCTTGGAAGTCCTTGAATTTGTGTTTCTAGGTCTTTGAAAGTGTTGGAATTTTTTCAGTATGTTTAGCAGCGTAAACATGCAGGTCACAGGTTATGCGAACACGCAACTACCGAAAAAAAAGAAACTTACTGAACGCTAGGAAAAGTATCTAGTTGGAATTGTCATCTGTGAATTAATATGTTGGCTTTTTGTTGGCAGTATTTTTATTTGGTTTCAACTTAATTGGACACAGTTTACAGTTAGCAACATGTTGTGTAATGTGTGATGATATGAACTAATGTTGACATTTGGTCATTGAAAATTAATGTCGGCAGTCCTTGAAAGTCTTTGAATTATATTTTGTGACTACAGTGGGAAGTCTGAAGTCCATTGGACATTTCCATGTATTAGTGCCTTGTCTACAGCTGTCAGGCATTCTGTTTGCATGCACATTATCAAAAAACAGATAGAATGACTGTTAAGTTTTAACACACCGAGTGCCAGGCCAAAAATGATTGTTGGACCGCTGTCACTGCAGCTGTACGTAATTAAGACAATTCATCCCATTTCTGCTGCTGAGTAAATATGTAAAGTCTGTTTTTTCTTGAATTTATATTTAAAATTTGCAACAGCTTTGCAACAATGGATATGCAGGCAGATTGCAATTGTTGTTCTGTTATATGTTTGTCATTTGTGATTTAAATACTATCTTTACATGTGGTGTGTATTGCATTTTTTACAAAATAATTTACTTTTATTTGAAATTGTTTAGTTCTGTGCGATGAAAAGTGTTAAAGTACACCATTTTTGCTTCATTAGTAAACTAGAATTATTTGATGTTGACAGTTATTTGTATGGTGTTTTCTAATTTTGCAGAAAAGTCGACTGGAGAAAAGCAGAGAGGGAGCTAAATATCGGCAGAAGTTGTTTGAGTCGGTTGGAAATGTTTACGTGGCTGAGAAGACGGTGCCACTGAGGCGTGATCTCTTACAGCTTATTGCTCTCTGCGGTGGTCAGGTTTGTGACTTAAGTCTTTCGTTGCATGACTTTGCTTTGTGTCTTAGCCTTTTGCTGAGCTGAGTTGAGCCAAAAAATGAAGTGATTTTGCTGAGCTGAAATTTCGGTCTGAGTCTAAAGTTTTTACTCAACGAATGTCTCAAGTCACAAAGTATGGTCTAAGTACATACTTAGATCGTAGTTAACTATCCTTCAGGACAAAAGTCCATTGAATTTGCATGGAATTTGAAGAGATAGCCTCATCTCTTAGGAAATTCTGAAGTTATTGGGGAAAGTCACATCGGAAAATGAAAAAGACAGGAATAAACTGGAATAAGATTAATGGAAGTATAATAAACATTAGGCAACATAATTAAAATACGGTTACAGTATTGTATGTGTTACCTTTCGTCATCTATTGTTTTTATAGGTGACGTCTTGTCTGCGTAAAGCTGATGTGTGCGTCGGACAGCAGAGCAGAAAGAATTCCATCAGTGTTTCAGAACAGTGGGTGCTAGGTTGGTGGCATTTTCATAAACTTTTGTTTCACAATCTGAGAATTCATTTTTTTGAAAAACTTTTATGAATTTGTGTTTGACTGATTTTGTTTCACTGGGCCTTCTGTGAAACTAGCCAAAAGCCATACCGATGAGATCTACAGATGAAGTCTAAGGATCAACAGCATACGACAGTGCACGGTTGTTGCACGTTCCTGTTTGCATTAGCAGGGCTTTACTTGTAATGTCTTGTATTTGGCTGTGTTTTGCATTTTGTTTACATATGAGCAACTTTTTTGGTCAAGTCTAAAAAAATTTCTATGCTCTTCATAAATTTTTGTTGCGCAATCAAAAATGCTTTTGCATTTTTTATTTTGTTTTCCAAGTTCTGCTGAAAAAAACTGTTTGCATCTAGTGCATAGCATAGTGCATGCTGCAGTATCTATTCGAGTTCTCATCAGTACCGTTCAGTCTCTCGGTTTGTTTTTATGAATTAATGTATTATATTACATGACGCATCATAATATCAAAATAAAAGTTTTAAAAATCTCCCCATGGTCTCTACTTTGTGCTAGCATCAACGGAAAGCAGAGGAATTTTTGGAGCTGCAGTACAGACGATTCGTGTACGCGTGAAAAGTCGCGTGATATTGCCATGATTAAGTAGCGCAGTCAGTTGCCGATGCATCAGTTAATTCGGAACTGATTTGCTTGTACAGATTCCATCACCCAGCACAAGTGCTTGCCGTTCAATGATTATCGTATCACTGCATGAAGTTTTTCGGTTGTCCTGGTTTCCGCCAGTTTGTCAGCGTATTTATCCATGCCTGTGTCAATCGCATTACTGATAGGCCAGGTCTTTGTGACTTTCTTGTATTCGACTGGTTGCAGCTGACTAGTTTTTTGATGTTATTTATTTTTAAAGGACATGATTTTTAGAGCATTTTATCGTATTACTGTTATTGGAAAGCAAGTTAAATTAGCTTGACTGATTTTTCTGCATTGAATTGTTAATGTTTTTAGCTTGTATTTGAAGTGTGTGTGGCAGTAGCTACTTCTTAGCTTTACTACTTTTTAGCTTAATGTTATTGCATGTGTGAGTCGTTTTTTACTGCCGTGTGCTTTAATGACAGAAATGATGATAGGATTATATTCGTACATGTTTCAGTGGTGAAATTTGTTAAAAATCCAGTAATATAACAAAATGTAGATAATATCTTATGCACTTGAACATTTCTAATATGAGCTGATGCTTTATTGTCACTGCTGTAGAAGGAATTTTGGTATAAACTTTATTGGAGTTACCATTTAAGTAGTTATTTATTGACTTGCTGCTTTGCATTTTTCTATAATGCATACCATAATTTATATTGTGCATAGAAAGACTGAACGTTGACCATCTTAGCTGTAATGCATATGCTTTATCATTCAACTTAGGATGAGTTACTTTTTGTGAGACTTGTTGAAAGTAAGATATTTTCATGATGTGATAGCAGGCCCATCGAGAGGGTAGGGTAGGGTGGTAAGTTACCCTGGGCCCCACAACGTTTGGGGGAGCCTGCCATTGCTCAGAAATATAAAATACTGTTTGCTCCATTTTGAAAAGAAAAATTTAAAAATCTTCTTCCAGAGGGGCCTCGCAAAAATGTTTCGGGGCCCTGCGAGACATATTGCGTATTTTGTTTAAAATCTGGCATGCCCTTGTTGTGCTTTTATTTAGCATGTCCAGTTCTCATGATTTTGTTTCTGGTACTTTGAAAAATTTCTTCTGTATAAAGTTTTTTCGAATTATACTTATGGTGTGATCTGTTATCCCGACCAGCAGTCCAGCATTTTCATGAGTTAAAACAATTAGAGGCAGGAT
>Ga0209671_1009311_pt1 | contig 10304 bp, 4 predicted proteins | sample WorMetHERISLAND2_2_FD_187401 | JGI IMG/M metagenome (GOLD analysis project Ga0209671, IMG submission 187401) | Marine gutless worms symbiont microbial communities from Max Planck institute for Marine Microbiology, Germany - Olavius geniculatus... | ecosystem: Host-associated > Annelida >... | reverse complement strand
ACCACCACCACGATGACGACGACTACTATTACTACTACTACTACGACTACTACTACTACGACGACGACGACGACTACTACTACGACTACTACTACGACGACTACGACTACTACGACGACGACTACTACTACGACTACTACTACGACTACTACTACGACGACTACGACTACGATGACGACGACTACGACGACGGCGGCGGCGGCGGCGGCGACGACGACGACGACGACTACTACTACTACTACTACTACTACTACGACTACGACTACTACTACTACTATGACGACGACTACTACTACTACTACTACTACTACTACATGTATTGCAGGCAACGCCAAGGCCCATGCCAAGACCGTTTCCACGTACAAATCCATCGTACAGAGGACACGCTGGCCGGTCAGTCCACAGACACTTCACTAATGACAATGTCAGCAACAACAACAGTCAGGTCATTCAGAGAGTTAGCAACTTGAGCATTGATGATGATGGGGAAAACCCATACAGCATGCTGGCGGAATTACCACCTGTCACAAGACTGCACCACTGCTTGCGGACGAGCCATAGCTTTGATGTCTCGGACATGCCAGTTTGCCAGGTACTAGCAGTTGTATACTGTGTCTAAAAAAATGTCCAACTTTGTGATTGTTCATATCTTTGTCAAATGTTAGCCGATTTTAAAAATTCTTTTGCTGTCATGTTTTGCAGACAAATAGCAGTAGTGTGGTTATTAAACATTTCACCGCACCTCAACTGCGTCGCTACACTACCATGTGAAACTTAAATTGTCAAAAATCACGAAAATTTTAGTAATACATTTGCAAAAAATATCTTCTGAAACAACTTTTCCGCTAATTTTTATATTGAAAGTAGATGATGTTTAGTTTTTGATACACTTTTTGTGTTTTTAAACAAAAATAGCGGATATTATTGTAAATAATAATTTTTAATCATAGATGTAAAAAGTTTTTTTACATTTTTTACTCTTGGCACGTTTTTGACGTTTTTAACGTTTTTTTTATTTTTCCTTGAACGTTTTTTACATCTATGTTTTTAATGCAGTGATGATACACTGGTAATGTAACATGCATTTAGCAGTGACGACAAGGTTTTGACTAACAACCTATACAAATTCAAAAAATACAGTTTATGAAGAAATCTGCTGAAATTTTTGAGGATAAACAGCAAAGTGTCACAAATGGACACATTACTACAAAAATTTGCAAAACAGGAAGCACGACCAAAGGCATGAGATTGACAAGCTGAAGCATGGGCGTACTGAAAAGAATGTGACCACGGCGGATCAACTGGTAGGCCCACTAATGCTTGAATGCCAGAAACAAACACATCGTTTAACACACCAGATATCCACGTAGACGATTCTTAGACAGTATAGCATCGTACAGATCATTCACCGCAATTTTGGTCTGAAGTGTCTTTCATCTTCCTGTTAACATGCCTCTTGTCACCTGTTGTCTATTATTGTTAGTTTTTCGTGCATTTATATTTCACAAGGTAGTGTAGCGACGCAGTCATGGTGTGGTGAGATATTCAGTAACCAATTTATTGCCACCTGGGCAATTCCACGCCAACGTCAACCTATATGGTGTTTTCCAGAATAACTGAAAAAGCAATGTATTATACATTACTGTGACCAGGATTAATAGGACTTTCAGTATCTCTCATATAAATAATAATTAGAAGCTACAGGCACACACTGTAAGTGATTAATGCAATGCGGCTCTGTGGCGATATGAAACAGTTTTCACGCACATTGCGATTTTACTCCAAGTTCTATTCAACAGGAAAAGAATAATTCACCCAGTGGTATTTCTAACTTAATCCTTATATCCTTGCCTACATACAGCCAATTCAGTATGAAATTTTAATTTCTAGGTTTTGCTGTACTACCTGTACTTTCTCGGGCCATAAATCCAATGTTCGTCCGTGACATTTTAGAGCTTATTTTTCATACAGCTCTGAGAGGCTTCAGGAGAAATGTGTCATATGCCATATACACAGCACAGTTGCTAAGCAGAACAGATACCAGCAATTGCTTCTGCAAAGGAAAACTTAAGCACAGTGTTATGGCTGTCACGGACGAACATTTGAGTTAAGTGAGATAATTTTACTTACTGACTGCCAAATTCTGAGACAGGGAGTTGTAAACAGTAAAAAGCTTTCCTCTATGACATAACGCTTAGCTACAGCACATCCGTGACAAACGACGGACGGACGGACGACAGCCATGCCATAAGCTCAACTGTTACTTAAGTACAGTCGGTTAAAAATGGAAAAACAGCAAGTGACAAACTGCACATTTCAGTTGTTTTTACTTTAACTGCATTTAGATAAGTGTTATTTGTTTAACATTTTGAGGTCAGCAGACGATGTTCGTCTGTGACACTTGTCGTTCGTTCGTGACACAAATAAAATTTTGTAGTTAACGTATATCTGTCATGTTAGTGACATGAAATATCTTGCTGCAGGCACAACTAACATCTGTGTCTGCGTAAGAATAAATAAATTCAGAAGGGTTTGTAACTTCACAGAATATTTTGCAATTTATTACTTATTACTTCTACCAAGGAGGTAGTGTTTTTGCCAGACTTTGTTTGTTTGTTTGTTTGTCTATCTGTCTGTTAGCAAGATAACTCAGAAAGTTATGGACGGATCTTTCTGAAATTTTGAGGGCATGTCGGGCATGGCACCAGTGATTCAATTTTGGGAGTGATCCGAAAGGAATCCTGGATTCTGGATCACTTTGAAATTTTCGTTACCATTGCTTTCAATGTGGCATAAGGGAAACCGCTGCAAAACCGAAGATGGTGCTGCCACCTAGCGAACAACATTGCCTCGGCGGAGGTGTGCGGGCTCTGACTGCTTTCTAGTTACTTATGAGGTAGCGAAAATGTTCGTCCTTGATGGCATAATTTTAAGGCATGGCTCTACAATAGTTCTACATAGGATATTTCCTCTATGTAGCATTATTAGTGCATAAGTGTTATATGACATGTGCAAAATTTTGTAAAATTGTCTACTGCTATACCAAAGTACTGTGTCATTAAACGTGTCTGATTGTTCTGCTGTGACGCTTGGAATTGCCCAACTGTCCAGTTAGTGTGCCAGTGAAAAATTTTGAAAATCGGCTAATATTTGTGAAAGATATGGACAATTACAAAGTGGGACGTTTTTGAGACACCATGTAGTATTAATAGTAGTAGTAGTTGTTGTTGGAGTTGTGATGTGCTAGTCCGTCGTTCAGCAGTTAGTCAGATTTCACGTTGACAGTGAGTGATGTCTAGTTCTAGTCAGATTGCTTGTTAGTCAGCTAGAGCTAGGTAGTCAGTATCATTAGCTCATGCCAATGAGCTGCCACTTCAAGATTTAAAATGCTTCTGGTCACAAGTCTGACTCAGGTATCGTCGATTTTCCACTGACTTATCTGTAGGGGTGTTGCTAATTTTGCGACACAGTGCATGTGGACAGATAGCTAGATGGTCGATAAGTCTGTCGCAGCAGTTATGTTTTAGCAGTTATTTGTTAAATACGTATACTCCAGCTAGCCAGCCATCTCTAATGCTCCGTGCTTATGCAGTGGCTTTTGTCTCTTCTTCTCCTTCCCAAATCTAGAATCAAAATCAGGTTCAAGTTCATCTTCCTTTCGTTTCTTTTCCCTTTGTTTTTTCCCACTCCATTTTTTTCATTTATCCTCCTTTCGTTCATTAACTTAACCAGGTTTCCCTCCCTTCTCCTTCCCAGGGGCCACACGCCCTTCGTTTAGCTAGAAGGTTTGGGGGAGGGGGTGCTGGTGTATATTGGTGTATATTCACCTACCCCCATTTTTTGGTGGGTGCAAACTGTGCTTGTGTCATTTTAGAGTGAACCTGGGGTTTCAAGTCATGAGGATGTTTTGCATCCGAGAAACGATCTGACGTCAAATGCAGATGACCTGCGACGACAACGTGGAACTTGTGATGAGTTTGCGTACGTCAACGTACCAACAGCAGCAGGTCGGAAATGCCAGTGTGACCACTTGTCTGGAAAAAATCTGGAAATGTCAGGGAATTTTGTGGATGTTGGGGATTTTAGTAGAAATCTGGAAAATGTCAGAGAATCACAGGGGGGAAATCTCTCTGGGAAAATTGCCCAAAAATGTTCTTAAAAATTGTGTCATTCACTTAGTACTTTATGCCAATTTTTTGTGCTGGTTATTGCTGAATGTTGCATACTTATGTTTTAGTTTCTAATATCATATGCTCTATTTTAGACAGTACTAAGGTTAGGTTACTTTAATTAAGCAGCAGTTAAAATGGCCAGGAGTGTTGTGAATTGCCAGGAAATTTCACATTATTACCTCTGCCAAGGAGGTTATGTTTTTGCTGGTTTTTGTTTGTTTGTCTGTCTGTCTGTCTGTCTGTCTGTTAGCAAGATAACTCAAAAAGTTATGAAATTTTGAGGGCATGTCGGGCATGGCATAAGCTACAAGTGATTCAATTTTGGGGATGATCCAGCAGGAATCCTGGATTCTGGATCACTTTGAAATTTTCGTTACCATTGCGTTAAAGAGGGCATAAGCGGAACCGCTGCAAAACCGATGATGGTGACGCCACCTGGCGAATAGCATTGCCTTGGCGGAGGTACCTGCGGGCTACGACTGCTATCTAATCTGGAGAGTAGTCACCTTGAATAAACACAGTCCCCCAGGAGAAGTTGTATATGACCGGAATTTTTGAATTTTATCGCACTTGCAGCGCTTACCAACTAATAAGACTTGAGCCACGTATCCAACGAGTTTCATTCCGGAATTTTGCCTTATTCCATAATTATAATTAATTAAGATCAAAAGTATACTTGTAACAGTAAACATGTAGCTAAACTGCAACTGTCGGCTGAAAATATTCGTGCTGGCATCTAAGTTTTAAGTTCTGGGTTATTTTCTTACTATTTGCACATGTTTTATATGTTTACAGATTTGAAAGGACATGATGAGGAGAATAGAGTGCTACTGAATTCACGCTCAACTAATAATGTGCATGACAGCCATGAAACAGGTACTGGTAGAGTAATAATGTGAGTGTTGTAAGGACGACCTTTAAAGTCTATGGGAAAAGGCAAAGTTTGACCCTCAGCCGACCAAAAATCCCTGAACCGATTGTCACCAAATTTGAATGGCGTGATTACGTCGTGGACGCCCACCACGAAAAAAAAATTGGGGATTAATCCGCCCAGGGGTTTTTGCACCCCACATGCACCCCTTCTGTTCAAAATTTCCTACACTTTTTTGGTTTCCCGTTAGACCGATTTTTATGCTTAATATGTCAAATAATGCGCTTCTGTGCAAAGAAGTGCCTTTTTAGTGTTACAAAATAAAAATTTAATTTTTGACTTATTTATTCAAAAAAGTAGGAAAAATTACAATGGCGCCTTCTGGAAAATTTTAAAATTCTTTAAACTGTTATAACTTCGGTTGTGTGCAAGATAGACTCATAACTTTTGGTTTTTCACATTTTTTTCGGGGTTGGCCTAATTAACGGTGACATGTATATTTACCCCCAGTTGACCCCTGTTGCCATGGCAACAAAATCTGGGACAAAGTTGGCTATAACTTGGCTTGTGTAAGAGATATCTACGAGATTTTTGCGCCTATAAGGGGGTTTTCGGGGATGGGCCATTGAATGCTGCCAATCGCATTTTTTCCCCGACCAACCGTCGTTGCCATGGCAACAAAATTTAAGACAAAATGGGGTATACCTCGACTTGTACAACAAATATCAGCAAGATTCTTGCATCTGACTGAGGTGCAGGTTGAGGGTTTGGCAATTAGAAGACCTGAGTCGAAGTCTACTACAGTCAACCTTGATTTCCAGGTATAACGAGCAGCAGCGTAGTAGGAGCAGCAGCAGTAGTAAACACATCCAACGTTCTGTACCCAACCGGAGGTATACTGCTCTGCCTTACAAAGGTAAAAGGTAAAGGTACGGGTTTTGGTATGGCACTTCTTATCCTACATGCGTCAGGCTCATTTCCCAACTTTTGGCAATAAAACAGCAAATATATGTGTAAAAAACTTACTAGTTTAAAACTGTGTGTAACTGTCGCCTGTCGGGCTTTTTGCCATTGTCGGTCCGATCTGCTGGATGATGTGATGTCGGCCGAGAAGACTCATCTCTTCACAAAATTCTTTTTTGACTATTTCCTGGAAGAAGAAGAAGAAGAAGAAGAAGAAGATTTCACAGAGACAGCTAGGTCCTTTGCGAGGGAGCTCCTTCCCTTTTGGCGCTTTTAACCGGTTAGTGTTAGACCCAATTAAGCTAACATACAACCCAAGTCGATTGGATGGCCGCTCAAAATGCTAACAGCCAGCGCCTTTAACAGGGCCTACTGTTGTGCAGAACTCGCTGCTTCTTTCCTAGCGATGGCCTTGACCACCGCCAGTACTCATTTTACCATCCCACAGAGGGTAGAAGGCTGAGTCGACCTAGTTGGCTGGCTCCGTACTGTAGACAGTCAACCATCTAAGTACTAACCGGGCCCGGCGTAGAGTAACCTCGTTGATTTGACTCAATGTGTTACCACTATGCCACGCTGCCAACTGGGCTATTTCCTGGACTAACTGTCATTCTCTAGTGGACCTTGGACCTAGCAGAAGTTTACATTACTTAGGCCACTTTAAAAATATGCAATGGATAATGTGTGAGTTATTGATGCTGTAGGACACTAGTAGTCTGAGTGTCGTTGTTGTAGTAAACAAGGACGGCGTGAGTTCAGGGAATTCGTCATTGTCGTCAGCTGATAAACAGACGGCGTCGTCGTTGTTGTCATCTTTTTTTCATCAACACTTGTATACACACCCTGAACCTCACACGTGAGAGACACTAATATTTGTACTGTATTTGTATCTGTATTGTTTTCAGTTTATTCTGGATTTTAACAGATTTTTTTTCAGCCTGGATATTATAGTCGGCATCTATTTTGGGTTGGTGCCATGGCGTAGTGCGTTTCGGCTGAAACGAAGTTACTCTACGCCGGGCCCGGTTAGTACTGCGATGGGTGACTGCCTGCGGGCAGGTAAACCATCTCGGTGCGAAGCCTGCCAGCTAGGTCGACTCAGTCTTCTACCCTCCGTGGGACGGTAAAATGAGCAGTAACTCATTTACATGAGTTACGGAAGGTGGGGACCTTGGTACAGCTGACTGGGGTTGCCTAGCCGGCCACTGCGCCAGCCTGTGTCTGCAGGCTGCACACGGTGGCCATGCGGCAGGCGGCTCTGATTAGTGACGAAAGCGCATTAGAGGCGTACGCATGCTCGCGACGATGCGCTATACAAATTGACGACCTTTACCTTTACCTTTACCTTTGGTAGGCAGGCACTGTAGAAAACTGTTGATCGATTGATTGATTGTTTGACTGACACCAGCTTACACTGCAACACCACGAATATGCTGCTGTTTCATCGATTGGTGTGCCTGTTCACATCCCAGCTTTCACTGGTACTCACTGTGCCTACCCATGGAGGGATGGCCAGGCTGAGTTGACCTGGGTGGCTAGTTACAGACCAAGGTTACGATGTCTTGCTCTGTGCTGACACGTGCTGGCCGGCATGTTGGACGTGCGCGTTTGTAGGCCAGGCTGCCGTGGCCGTGCGTACGCGTGTCTGCGATTGTACGCATTCGACCGTGATGGCGTGCCTTGCTGACCAGCGTGCACAAGACTTCTGTGTAACCGTGGATCGTGGAAGCCAACCGACAACGTTATCAGCGAACGTCTGCTTCAACAGTCAACGGATTTGCCATCTGATGTTTGAACAGTTTGCACAAGCACTGACGTCACCGGACCTGTCGCAGTTTCGTTTTTAGCGGACACTATGAACATGACATCAAACGTATACAAGCTTTTGAGGTGTGGATCTGGCGTAAGATGGAAAAGATCAGCTGGACAGCACATGTGTCAAATGAAGAAGTCTTGTGTCTGGTGCAAGAACAACGTTCTCTGATGCAAGTCATCAAGCAACGCCAAGCAAACTGGATAGGACATTGTCTTAAGACATGACTGTCTTCTGAAGACTGTACTAGAGGGGAAGATAGAAGGGAAACGACCAAGAGGAAAACCAAGAAGGAAGATGCTGGATCTACTTATGGAGCAAGAGGAAAAGAAGATCAGTTATGAGGAGCTGAAGAGAGGAGCACAGAGCCGGGTCGGATGGCGCCATCGTCATTGGAACCTGCCTTAGGGCAGAGCACGCAAAGAAGAAGAAGAAGATGAACATGCAGTATTCATACTCAACCAGAGCGGCAGCGCCGCCAGCCAATCACAATCCCTCGACTTTCTCCCTTAGTATCTAGCATACATTGAGACGATTCGTTTATAAAATAGTCGGGCGTTTATTTTTATATACAGTAGTGTTGATTACGATTCATTTGTGTTCACTTACCTTATTCGCAGCATGTGATTAAAATTCGTTTTGTTGTTTGGTATTCAGTTGCAGCTGACTGTGAAATGCACGATAGCATTAGTCATCGGCTTACGCAATGCCACGCCAATGGCTGTGTGCATGTTGCTAGGCAACGATTACGCACAGTAATAATTGCGTAATAAATTTTTTTTCAATACAGCGCAAAGTGCTTAAAATGTTATACAGTCACGTAATGTAGCTTGCAGTGTAAACAATAGTAAGCGTGTTACGAAAGAAACGTATCTCCGTGCAAAGCATGCTGGGGGTTAGCGGAGAAACATAAAGAGGTCGCCTTCTATAACAGAGTGGCGCTACAGTAGAGAATCTAGAAATTTAATGTATAGGTCTGTGTACTCGATCGCCAAGCACATTAGAGGTTAATTCTTAACGACAATGCGCTATACAAATTGACGTCTTACTTACTTACTTGCAAGGTGACTTGGTGGCTCAGCGGTTAGGGCGTTGGATACAAGACTGAAAGGTCCATGGTTCAATTCCGATCTGGTGCACTATCTGGTAACAACTTATGACAAGTTGTTCATACCTACCTTTCTGTATAGGTGCAAGTGTTTAGTGGTTAGTGTCGACTCATAACTTTCGGGTTGCGGTTCAATTCTCACTGCCATCATTTGCAAGATCAACTCAGCCTTTTACCGTTCGTGGGACGGGAAATGAGTAGTAGCTTACGGGCTACGGAGTGAAGGCCTAGTGTGGCTGATTGGGGTGGTGGTATGTCTGCTAACTGTGGGTCCAGTTGTTCGCTTAGGCGGTCAGTGGATGGCTGCATACTGTGCAGTGGTATCATTTGCTCATGCCAATCAGCTGCCACTTCCTAGATTCTAAAGTGCTTCTGTTCTTGAGTCAGTCTTGTGTAATAAGCACTATAGCAAGTTCTGGACTTCACCTTTACATTACCTTTACCTTTAAGATGGTATTCATGCCAATGGTCGCCCATCTGTCAGTGTTGATGTGGCCAACAATTTTACTGCTGGACTAAGCTAGACTTAAGCTGCGTTCACATAAACACGAGTACGAGTCCGGCACTGTGCGGGTTCCCGTATATGAGTTCCGGCAAACACGAGTTTGCATGTATTTCAATGGCAGCCGTTCACATACATATGAGTACGGGTTACCTGTAAATTTCACTTGTACGAGTAGTTTCTGTGCAGGTCATGTTTTTATCCACTTTCGTGCAAAGTAAACTACCCATAAATAACAATAATATAATTTACAAAAGTTGCAGCGCATATTTGACGTCAGAACTGACGTCACTGTATAATTATTCATCATTAGTGGTGCGCAGTTAGTAAAATTATTAGCGATGTGATGGAATATTGTTGTTTATTCGCGAAGCATTTATTCGATTCGATTTTATTTAGTATGGCCGAAACGCATTTAGTTATGTGCTTGTTCAAGTGACCGTAAACGCTCCACTCGTACGAGTGAAGTTTCTACGAGTTGTAAACCGAAACCCGGACTCGTACTCGTACTCGTGTCTGTGTGAACGCAGCCTTACTGACTTACTAAAGGTGCATACAAAGCAAACAAGAAATTTGAGCTAATGCTCACAAGACGCGCGAAAGGCTATAGCAGTTCCGGTTTAGTAGCTGATAATTGGGGTGTTCACGCTAATACAAATACCAAATTCTCTATCTGGATCACATAACAATAGTTCTGTGGTGTCACCTTGTGAATGCTATAGACTTGTGCCGCAGCCCAAAATCGCCAAAAATCCATAAAACCCCCTATTTTGGCGTTTAAGGTCAAGGTTATTTCAAGGTTATTGAATTTGGCGCCAATCGAGAGCCAGTGTACAACTTTCTATTAGTGATTAATAGTAACCTAGGCTCTATCT
>Ga0209671_1009310_pt1 | contig 10304 bp, 5 predicted proteins | sample WorMetHERISLAND2_2_FD_187401 | JGI IMG/M metagenome (GOLD analysis project Ga0209671, IMG submission 187401) | Marine gutless worms symbiont microbial communities from Max Planck institute for Marine Microbiology, Germany - Olavius geniculatus... | ecosystem: Host-associated > Annelida >... | reverse complement strand
AGTTAATAGTGTGCTGCTGGCTAAATTCCTCAGCAAAGCTGCAAAGGTAGCAGTTCTGTTTCTGGTTAGCTTTGTATTTAGTTTCAGAGTGTGTGATGTACCAGTACTTTGTTACCATTGTCGTTAAGTCACAATGTTGGAATGCAATGCACCTTGCTGATACTTTGAATATTCAAGCTCGTAGTAGTCAGCCATTACAGTATGTACAGTGTCACTACAGACTTATGCTACTATGCCAATTACAATGAAAGAATTGCATAGCAGAGTTATTTAAATGAGTTTAAGATGGGAGGAAAATTATTGTGTAAATGATGGGCAGTATTGTTGCAAATATTTTATTTATTTTTTTATTTGCCAGATTGAGCATCAGTGCAAATATATATCAGTATGTAAGGCTGCATTCACATCAACACGAGTATAAGTCCGGCACTGCACGAGTTCCGGCAAACACGAGTTTGCGTGTATTTTGATGGCGGCCGTTCACATACATGCAAGTACAGGTTACCTGTAAATTTTACTCGTACAAGTAGTTTCTGCGCACTGCGCAGGTCATGTTTTTATCCAACGTGTGCGAAGTAAACTACCCGTGAATAACAATAGTATAATGTACTAAAGCTGTGGCACATATTTGACGTCAGAACTGACGTCATTGTAAAATTATTCATCGTTAGAGGTGTGCGGTTGGTAAGATTATTAATGATTTGATGAAATATTGTTGTTTATTCATGAAGCATTTCCTCGATTCGATTTAATTTAATATCCAACACGCGTTTAGTTATGTTCTTGTACAAGTCGCTGTGAACGTTCCACTCGTACGAGTGAAGCTTCTACGAGCCGTAAGCCGAAACCCGGACATGTTCTTGTACTCATGTCTGTGTGAACGCAGCCTATGTGCCGCAGTATTTGCAATATATATTGTCCAGCAAAAATTACTGATATGTGGAGTATGATGCTTATTAGGAACCTATCGTCATTTAATAATGTGACTATTTGTGTACTTAGTTGCCTTATGTCATGTTCAGCTAATGGCAATTCTGCTGGAAGAAAACTCACTTGAATCTCTGCAGAACTCCATCAAGCACAAACAGTCAAACATCATTGTCAGTGAATCTTACGTTGAGCTGGCGCCACTCCCCATTCTTGATGGTCAGAACTGCATGCATTTTGTTTACTTGCATTGTGTTATGTTGATTATTTACTTCTGAAAATAGACAGTAGTTCTGACGTGTGAAATACGAGAAAACTCTGTTTTTTTGTAGAGTTTGTGGATGTGATAACATCAGTTTGGAAGGGTTTACAGCATTAGAGTTTGCGCGGATAGTTTTTATTCAGTATGTGCCACGGTATAAAATGTATCAAGATTGCTGAGCACACAATGGTGGTGGAGTATTGCATTTATTTGCGAAACGTTTGTGCTGCAGTTTTGTGACACAGCAGACAGTAATTAAATGCACAGTACATGTGGACGAAATAAATCAATGCAGGTGCATCTTTTCTGGTGAACGAAACATTGTGCAGCGGGTGTAGATTGTTATCACTGTGTAACGTTGACTTGTGTATGAGACAGGTCGTCGCTGTGTCTTTAGCCAGTTTTCAGCAAATCACAGCCAGCTGCTTTTGGCTGCCTACAGCCAACCTGCAAAGGTCAGATGATTTTTATTATTATATTCTGTCTGCCAACATCTTTCTTTGGCATTGGCGTCATTTCACACTTAGCACTGGCTAAAAGGGATAAACTTAGTTAAGCAAAACTAGCGTAAAGTTAATTTTAAATTAAACTAAATAAAAAAAATTTATTATACTTGAGATTTTCTGCTAGATAAGTGTTTTTCGTGGTTTATGTTTGTGTTTTTATATACTTTGCAATAGGTCTATGATCTTTGTAGCTTCTACTATTGCTATGCCCCTGGCTTCTCTTTCAGGCTTTTTTGGTGTCCAGCTTTTTTTGTTACCTCCCAACTTTCTCTGATGCTGAAATGTTAATAACAGTAACCTTATTTTTGTACTTTCTGGTGTAAGAATTTATCTTTGTTGTAATTATGTTTTTTGTATTAATAGATAATTAGTAAACAGTTAAAAAACCTTTACTTGGTATTCACCTTGACACCATCTGCTCCAATAGCCTGTAGGCACTTCTGAAAAAACTTGGTTGTCCAGACAAGTTTGTGAACGTCATCCAGTCTTTCTATGACGGCATGACTGCTAGAGTGGTTGATGTGGCCATGCTCTCTGAACCGTTCAGAGTTCACAACAGTACTAAGCAGGGCTGCGCCTTGGCTCCACTTTTTTTTAACATATTTTATGCAGCCATGCTCCTGGATGCCTTTCACAGCAATGACCTTGGCATCAATGTGCACTACCGAACTGATGGGGGAATCTTCAATCTTCGCCGGCTCGATGCCAAATCCAGAATCACCATGTTGCTGACACGGGATCTTCTGTATGCAGACGATTGGGCTCTGGTCGCACACTCACTTGAAGATGCACAAATGATTACCGTCTGCTTCGCTTGTGCTGCTAAACGCTTCGGTCTGACAGTCAGCATCAAGAAGGCTGAAGTTTTGAAGCAGGAACATTCTGGCACATCACCCTAGACTGGTAATATAAATACTGGAGATACTTTCCTACAGTTCGTTGACAAGTTCTGTTACCTTGGTAGCATTATCTCATCTGATGGATCGCTGGACGAAGAGATCACATACCGCATTGCAAAGGCAAGTGCAGCCTTTGGTCAGCTAAGGAGTCAACTTTGGAATGAAGATGGGGTGCTTCTTGAAACCAAAATTGATGTCTATTGTGCTGTTGTACTTAGCATCCTTCTGTACAGCTGTGAAACATGGACGATTTACAGACGTCACATACACGGCCTGGACAAGTTCCATCTCAGATGTCTGAGGCAGATAATTGGCATAAAATGGAAAGACAAAATACCAAACACGGAAGTTTTAGCGCACTGCAAGATGACTGGAATTGAAGCCATGCTTGTACAGGCACAACTTCACTGGTCTGGCCATCTGGTTTGCATGTCTGACACACGACTTCCTAAGGCCATCTTCTACAGCCAACTTGCCGCCGGAAACAGACCATGTGGTCATCCAGCTAAACAGTATAAAAATGCATTGAAGAAAAACCTACAGCTGTGCAACATCGACTCAGCAATCTGGGAAACAACTGCACAAGATCGATCGTTGTGGCGAAGCTCCTGCAAGTCGGGAGTATCCCATTTCGAACATCAACGCATCTCAGACCTGTAACTGAAGAGAGAAAAGATGAAGACTGGCGTCATGACAACTCCTCTGTCTCACAACTGTATTATCTGTGAACGTGGATGTGCTGCCGCCATCCGACTCTACTCGCACATGAGAACTGACAAGCGCTGACTGCTCATCTGTCAACTCGACGGGAGACTCCAGCAAACAATTGAATACTTAACTAACTGACTGAACTAAAAAATAAACTAAGCTGTACTAAACTAAAGCCCAAAGCAAATAAACTGTTATTACTTAGTATAATTTGCATTGAATGTGCTTCAGACTGGTCGAGATCGAGTTGTGTCTGGTGGAATTATATGTGTGTGGAATGTCTATGAACCACAGCTGCCTCAGAAGTGAGTTTTGCTCTTTTGCATCATCATGTTGGTTTATCGATATTTATGGTGTAGGATAGTTATTCGTGCATTTTGTCAACCAACTAAACAGGCACAAATTTTACCCCATGTTTCAGATTGGCTTGGAATTAGCCACAGGTCTTTCTTAGGCCATGTTCACATAGACACAAGTATGAGTACGAGTTCGGATTTCGGTTTACGAGTGAATGCTTTGCAAATAAAACAACAGTATTTCACTGCATCGTTTATACAAGCTTTGATGCTCATGTGACGTCAGAACTTATTATTTGCATGTCGTTTACTTTACAGGCAACCCGTACTCCTGTGAATGTGAACAGCTGTCATTGGTATACATGCAAACTCGTGTTTACTGGAACCCGTAAACGGACTCATACTTGTACTCATGTCTATGTAAACACAACTTTAGTCATTTGTAAGGAAACTGTTGGAGATTGCACAGTCTTCACGATGGGCTTCTGGCCTGTAATGAAGGTGTACCAAAGTGCAACATTTAGGAAATGTTTCGTTTTGGAGACAGTGCTTAGTGTGCAATATTTTTTTTGTAAAAATTGGCTATTAAATAAAACGTTTAAGACTATCGCAGATGTAGTGGCGAGGATTATTGTGAGCATTGTTGCTGTTTGCCGTTGTTTGTTGTGTAGAATTTTGCTCAGTCAATCTCAGCCACTTTGCTGCTGCTTCAGTCCTAACAAACCGACTCTTGTTTTTGCGGGAATGGTGAGATCTCATACAGTATGATATTTTGATATGACAAATGCCATTAACATTTATCATCTGACCATTTTTAATGGTCATTCACATACAGAGCACACCGCACCACGCTGTGCTGTGATATGTTATGTTGTTTGTGTTTTGTCTTTTTCATACTGCTGCTGTTGCAACAGTTATTGGCAGTATTTTTATTTTTTATTTTGTTTGTTTGTAATTTTACCAGTATTATGTTTCAGATGCTTGTTTACGGGGTAATGGCAATTTTGCTGTAATTGTAGTTTTAGCTGCTTTTGTTGCCACTGATGTTGTTGCTGCTGCTGGTGCTACTGTTATTAGCTACCGGGTAGATAGGGCACCAGTGGCATTAGTCCATCAGTGAATAGTGTTTAACTTCTTACATGTTACTCGCTTTTGAACCTTTTCTTTAGTAATGCCGTGGATTAGCCAGATGCATACGAGAAATATGTCTTTTGCTGTAATCAATGTCAGTCTGATTATTACTGTAGTTGTGTGACACTTTCTGCTTTGCTGTATCTGTGTGTATGATTAATGGATGTGATCAGGTTTTGCAAGTCTTGGACCCACAGCATTTGCTAATATGAAGAATTTTGTCTTGACTTTGGTTTTACCCATTGATATTGAAGGCACTAATAACTTCATTGTATATCGCAGTTGACAATAGCAACAGTAGTGATGCTGACTGATTGCTTGTCTGATCCTGTAGGCCGATGGTTCAGTGGTTGTGTGGGACTTACATGAGTCATCATCTGCTCTGAATGAGTCATACACTGACAGCAACGGTAATGAGTTTCATCTTCGACTGCCGACATACAACACGGGTTAGTGTCACTTCAGTACAGCTTCTGTTATGATGTACAGTTACTACAGTACTGTACTTTTATGTACATGTGAATTACTACATATGTGTGGCGTATAACATAGATGCTAGTATGTATTACATTATCACGATTTATTTATTTTATTTATTTATTTATTTATTTCAGCACTGACATTGTCAACACCAGCAACACAAATAAAAACTGCAAAATGCCAGCCAAGGATAGAAAGGCTCCAGAAGGAACACTATTCAAGCTGCATTGTGTGTCTTGTTTGTCTGTCTGTTCATTCAAGTTTCTAACTTGGAAATAAAATGGCACAGAAAGAAACACAATTGGTGTGAACGTTTTCAAGTGAATTGTGCCGGTTTTTAGTTTCTCAAAAAGACTCTGAAATTGTTGCGTATTTGGCGGATTATGTATGATGCTTCGGGCTGTGACCGAGAATTAGGCACAGTGCTCTTGTGATGACTTAATTTACTGTCCACGCCTGGGATATCCGGCAACTGGATGGACAGCCGCATATCATGTTGACACTCGGCGCCAGCATCTGTTTTTGTTTGCAAACTTTTTGCTGCTTACTAGTGATGGTAGATGGTTTGTTTGAGCCAAGAAGCCCATTTTGTGCCACTGATTGACTGAAAGTAGCTATAGAATTAACAGTATCAGCATTAGGTACCATACATTTGAAATATTCTGTTAGTATTCAGCTGTAGCAGCTTAGCAGTTTCTTCTGACATGTGTTCGTTTTTCCAGTGGGTGTGTTGCACTCGGACAATCACCAGACTTGTGTGGTGGCACTCGCACCAATCATGGCATCATCCAACACGTGAGTAAACTGACTCTCAGTTTAGTAAAGTAAGTAAGTAAGTTAGATTTATTGAGCACAGAGTGTCAGCAAGAAGCACACTGGATTTAGCAATTTATGTTGTCCACGTGATGGTTTTCATTCTGTGTAAATGTTTGTCTAATCTGATTTTGCCATAAAGAAGAGAATGTAATAATCGCACAGGTTTGTAATAACCCACTTTAGTAATAATTGTAGCACAAGTTTTAATAATAATATTGTTATGGTATAAAATTTGATTATTTTAAAATGATTTTGATGTGAACTACTTTTTTTACATGACTCAATAGCATTCTGCATTTTCCGGAAAAAAATTTTAATGATTCTTACAGTTTTTCTTATAATTTCATGTCACATTGAGAGTTTATTGTCGTCATGTATTTAACTGGTTAGTTTTTTCTTTCGTGTTATTATGTTTAATTGTTTATTTTTTTTATTTAGTAGTGTTAACTACAGTGTAGCTACTTTGCATCTATTTTTAACAGTTGAAGGTTTTATTAAACATTTCATATAATTTTTGCTTGTCTCATTTCATCTTTGTAGTGTTGCTTTGTAGCAGCAAATCAGGATTTGAAGCTGATTCAGGGAAGACAGGTTAGAAATTGTTTACTATTAATAGCCAGCACTGTTTGTCATTTGAACTGTGCTTTCTTCCTGCAGCCCAGTTAACAGCAGTTTGGGGATTTTGCCAATTTTTTGTGGCAGCATTTATCTCTTCAATTTAATGAACATTTTTGTTCTTCCAACATTTTTACAAGCATTAGCATGTGTCAGCAAACGATGTATTCATTCGTTAGCCATTCTGGTGATGTCTGTTTTCTGCCACATTTACAGTCGGGTTGATTTTAAACTGAAAGCTTTTTTGTTGTTTCTGATACTTTGTTATTGTTTGAAGTGCACAGTTATTGAAAAGTTTGTTCTGGCAGTACTTTTGCGTGACATTTATGTGCGTCTCTGATGCAGATTGCCTTGCATTCCAGCTGGCCTCACTTGAAACTGATTCAACTGTTTACTTATGGGTGAGTGATGGCAGTTTTTGCACACCTTTTTGCTTTTTTCAGCAACAACTGCTAAAACTTCTGTGTTCAATTGTCGCCATTTGACTGAGTTATAAAAGAACAAAGGTGCCATTTTTTATGAAGCACAGTGTATAATAAGGTGGCGTATCATTTAATTTCAGCAGGACAGATCTATGCTAGAATCACATTGTTTATCGTCAATGTGTTTCTGCTCTGTAGGTGGTAGCTGAGTTGGGTCAACCCGATGAAGCCGGGTCACTGACTGATCTCGGTCTTCTACCCGGTGGTCGCATCAAACTCATCAAAACTAACACAATCGTACTGGAGAATCCGCTCAGGTTTGTGCGTCATAACAGATGGATGTTAGATATTTGAACTTTCGCTATGTTTTGTACATGGGTGATGGTGGGCTGGCTCAAGACTGTCTGAATGTACTATTAACAGTTACGGCACATGTGTCCAGTTTCATTTACATGGTATGAAGCAATGGTGCCTTCGTGATGGGTTTGCTAAGCAGGTCAGAGTAATACTCCTTCCAGCAAGCGAGCCGCTTGGTCTTTTTGTCATGCAGCAACTGGCTGGATGATCCCAAGATCGGACTGGTCACCTGCAATTCTGCTAAGTGTAGTTCCCTGAAGTTAGCAATGGCTGTTCTTCACTTTGCCTGTCTCTAATGCTAACTTGCTCAGTTCTGCCATGTCGTCTGTCCAGCATTGTGAGTTTTTTCTAGGTTGTGATTTACACTGCTTTTAGTAAAACACTTGTAGTCATCCACATGACCTTGTAATTTGACTACCTAATTTTTGTTTATCAGTTGTGCCAAGAACTGTCAGAGATCAATTATTTCTTAGCCTGAACAGCATGACTCAGGCAACTAAAAGCTGTGCTGTTAACAGCGTTACGGAAGGTGTCAGGTGTCCCGTAATTTGCTTCTTCTGTGCTCAGTAGAGGAATGCAATTCTGCACCTCCACAGAATACTGCAACTCGATTTCTTCCTAATAGTAGCAAAGATCTTGGCTGCTTATTGTTGCTCCATCTCAGCTTGAACTGCTTATAGTTTGATTGTGATAGGTATTAGTTTTATTTGTATTTGTTCTATGTATTGCCTATTTTTCTTTTTCTTTTTTTAACAGGGCACATATTAGAGGTTTGCCCTTTGTGTCCTTTATCAGACCACATGCACTGTGTTATTGATATTATGTTTGTAACTTCGTCTGGTATGAATTAAATGATGATGATGATGATGATCTTGAGTGTAAGGTTCGCAATAACAGGTCATTAGAAAGCTTAAGACTATTTTGATTGCTATGGATAAAAAAATAAAGATAAGAATTATTCACTCATTCGAGGTTTTAGATGTTGCAGCCTATTAAATGGAACTGTTTTGAGATGCACTTGTTATACTATTGCTGTACTGTTGACAGGGATCATTCGATTCAGTCCAAATTCCAGTCATTTGATCTTGCTGTTCTACCATCTGACAACAACCAGTTCTTTGTCTGCACTGACCTGGCAAGTTCATGCATCTAGCGCTATGCAGTAATATTGCACATTGCAACTGCTGCTTTTATCAGAGCATTAAATTGTTGCAGTATTTTTGCTCCCACTTGCCAGTAACATATCGGATCAGAGTAATTTATTGCTCAGGAAAAAATATGTAGGCTTGTATTAGTGATAATCTCATGCTGTACTTTTGTCACATTTGGTGTGCTCGATCTATTTGCTGCTGTTGGAAATAAATGTGGTATACAGTGAATGCAGTCAGTAACAGATATTAAAATGTGCTGTTGTTCTTCTTATGATTTTGTGCACAGTTTTTGTTTTTCTTTTTGTCATAGTAAACAATTTATTAATTGACTGAGAAAAATACTTGTTTAGTATGTTTTGAAAAATTTCTATTCTACTTTGTGTGCCTGCTGTCTATTGGATTTCAATCGTATGTGATACATTTTTGTTGTCTCCGTATCATGTTACAAGTTACTTTTTCTGTCTAACTGTTGTGTTTTACGTGACACAAATGTTTTTCTAATACGAATGTTTTTTGTAACATTATCGTACATTACACATTACAGGGCATGGTACTGCACAGCTTGCGACATGGCGGCAAAGCTCAGCCCAAAGTTTACCTTACTGAAGCAGGTTAATTACTACCATTGGTCAGTTTTCTTGAGTCATGTTTATTTTGTACACAGTGAATGTTTACAGGTATAATTGTCTTTGTATGTCAACTATTGTGTATTGTGTAATAGTATGCATCGTGCATGTGATGTGATACGTATAAATGACACCATACGATGAAGAATACATTGTGTTGTAATCGTCATTTCCTGACTGACTGTTTTCAGCAAATTTGTTTGTGATGTCGTTTGCAGACATGTCCGTTGATGTGACTTCTGTCGACTTTTCTCCATTCACTGAACCCGTGTTTCTCGTAAGATTTATTCACACATTTCTCATGCTCTGTTGTAGGCAACTGTGTATGTGCAGTTTGTTTTTTTAAAATGATCACAACTTTGGTTTCTAAATATTTATTCTAAGTACATGGAGTAAGTAAGTAACTTGATTTATACAGCACCAGAATTCGAATGAAACATCGTAGCATGCTGCATGATGCCAGCTGGTTTATGTCCCAGTGAAATGAGCAGAAGTCTGAGTATGCAGTGATACATCTTTTATATTTGGTATAATTGTCAACAAGCATAGTCGTTACATTTCACCATTTTGTTTGTTCTGATTGATGTTGTCAATATACTATGTGTGCAGGCTGGCTACTCAGATGGAAGTGTAAGGCTGTTCCATGTCCGTCATGGTTCGTAAATACGTTTTATAGCATTTTAACTCAATATTACTGTCGTATTGTTCAAAGTATAGCTAGTCAATCTGTGAACTGTTCAGTGTTTATGGATATCTTATGCTTGTTGTTTTTTTTCCAGTTTTTACCATTTCAGTTTTTGTTATTGCTTTTTTAGCTTTTTCATGTCGGCTTCTTATCACTTCTATATCTGCTATGTTTCTGGATTTTTAGGCAAAGTCGTTTTTGCGAGCAATTTTGCCAAGAAGCAATTTTGCCTATAGCTGCCCTTTTTTCTGTAGCTACATAGCCTGTCCTCTGTTGGCTGTTGCATTCATACGCCCTGATTGAACTGTTTAGTGGATATACAGCAGGAGATACACTTTTGTGGTCCAGTGATACATTCTGTTAGATGGGGTCCTTGACCCCCTAGGAAAGGTGAGATTTGGATGTTGAACCCCCCCCCCCCGC
>Ga0209671_1009308_pt1 | contig 10305 bp, 8 predicted proteins | sample WorMetHERISLAND2_2_FD_187401 | JGI IMG/M metagenome (GOLD analysis project Ga0209671, IMG submission 187401) | Marine gutless worms symbiont microbial communities from Max Planck institute for Marine Microbiology, Germany - Olavius geniculatus... | ecosystem: Host-associated > Annelida >... | reverse complement strand
TAAGCTTGATCCAATATAGTGTAATTGTAATTGTCTTTATTCAACAGTCAATATCAATAATAGGCTTACAGTTAGGCCTATTTGAATACAGGTTCGCACTCAGCAGAAACATCAAGCCCTGCTGCAGCTGCTAGAGTGACTGCAGTGCAGTCCACGTTTCAGCTGTATCACAGTGGCTCTGCTTAGTGCTCACAATGGAGGCAGCACGGCTGGCTGCTAGGCAGAAAGATAGTGCCGGGGTGACCGGGGATCTGCTATCCATCCCCGGGGTAAAAATCCGGGGACAGCCTGTCCGGGGCCCCAGGGCCCCGGGGATTGGGGCCCCGGGGTTGGCTTCCCTATTCAAGCACCACCAAGGACACTAAATCATGCCATTTCAAGGCAAAAAAATCAAATATGACAAAAAGGAACACCTTAAAATTATGGCTAGCTGGCTAGCTGCCAAATAAACTTAGTATCCAGCCACCGGAACCTATTAGCTGTTGCTATGGAGTCCAGTTTCTCTTTCTCTGGAGTATTACCACACAGATGCCTAAATTGTTCTGTGGGTGCCACAGAAAACAACTCAGCTGGTATTCTGTTCTTAACATTTCCCAACAAAAACATACTAAGTGCCGATTAAACGGTGATTCTTTGGAGCACAATTTCAGGGTCCATTGTTTAAACAGTACTATTTTAAACTAGATAGCAGTTGTAGCCCGCAGGTACCTCCGCCAAAGCAATGCTATTCGTCAGGTGGCGTCACCATCTTCGGTTTTGCAGCGGTTCCGCTTATGCCCTCTTTAACGCAATGGTAACGAAAATTTCAAAGTGATCCAGAATCCAGGATTCCTGCCGGATCACCCCAAAAATTTAATCACTTGTAGCTTATGCCATGCTCGACATACCCTCAAAATTTCAGAAAGATTCGTCCACAACTTTTTGAGTTATCTTGTACACACACACACGCACAGACAAACAAAAACCGGCAAAAACATAACCTCCTTATACATATAAAGCACAAAAACCTTGTGTAGTTTTTCTGCCTGTTCTTTAGCTCTCTTTGCATTCATCTGCTTCCTCAGTGACTCCTCGTCCATCAGTCTCTGCTGCTCTGCCTTCTGACGCTTGGTGTACTGCCCACGAATAATCAAACAATAAATCAGTCAATTCAATTATCAATGCAATGGATTGATCCATCCATTGATCGATCGATTCGACTGACTGAATCGACTGATGATCAATGAATTGAAAGTCAATTCAATCAATTGATTGACCGCTGGATCAACTGATCAACTGTCTACGAAATACTTTGATACGTTACGCCATTATGACCAGTACAAATTCTCCATTAGTAAGACGTTCATTTCTCAGCAATAACATGTTGGACAGACACAGACTGACAGAGAGAGAAAGAGAGATAGACAAACAGATGGATAAACTGAGAGACAGATGGACAAACTACTTTCAAATCAAATCAAATCATTTATTTAGTCAAGCAAATACAAAGGCATTGACAAAATGAATAGTGAAAGAGCTTGAACAAGAGCACAAAGGGCTACAAGAGCCTCTGACATGAACCCCCCCTTCATTCGTGGTTATTGTTTCTTGGTAACAAAACGTTATAGACATAATGACCGGCATAACGATCAACAGAAAAAGACGGGGAGACAGAAAGCTCTTCAGGGAGATGGACAGACAGACAGACAGACGGCCAGACAGTGAGACAACCTCAAGCTTCATTCGTCGATACTGTTTCTCGGCAATAACGCGTCGAACTGCAGCTTGCAGCGTGATTACACGCTGCAGTCGGTGCTGGTAGCTCTGATACTGCAGGAATGCGCGACAATGTCTCTAGAGACACACACAGACGCATATACGGACAGACACAGGGGCGGACACACAAACAGAAAAACACACTGACACTCAGACAGACAGACAGACGACAGATGGACGACAGAAGTACACACAGATGGATAAGCAAACATAAAGACAGAGACAGACAAATGCAGAGATAAATAGACAAGCACACAAACACCAGGGATGGTAATGAGACCAAAATATGAGGAGAACGAGAACAATTAAATGAAGACGAGAACGAGACCGAAAATGAATTTTAAGAACAAGAACGACACCAACAACCACGAAAACGAGAACAAGAACAGTAAAAAATAAAATTCAACATATAATATTTGACACAGCTGTCGGCATAAACTGATTTTATGAACCAGCGTCATTATCAATTGATGTGACATGAATCACTACACTTCTGACATGGACATGGCTCGAGTCAATCCATTGGCTGGGTTGGGTTGGATTGGGTTCAATGTTATCATTTTATTTTATCACGAGTTCGCAAAAATCACACACAGAAATGGGCGATCACATTCTATCAGCAAAGAATGGTTCATAGTAACAACAGATAGCATCGAACAGATATAGACTATATATAGACCCACAGTCAGGTTGATTGTCATTAGAACGGACAAGCTACAAAGGTTGTAAACGTGACTGCGGCAAAAACACGAACTGTCATAAAACAGCATGTCATCTGCGCAATAACCTACTCTATTGCGTAGTCTTTGACCCGCATGCACAGCAAGTCCAGACAATAGGCCTGTGACGCAGCCAGTAGTCTGCACTTGTGGCACCAAGAGCAGCTTCTGTATTTACGACTCAGTGAGTTTTATTGTAGGTCTAACAGCCACAATTTAGTCGTTGTTCTTGTTGAAGGGCACTAGAACAAATGTTCGACGGAGTGTGGTGCCATTCCACAGTCCGGGCAAACATCTGTCAAGCCTGCAGTGATGCGGGCCTTGTAAGAGTTGAGGAGCCGGCAGTGACCCGAACGTAACTGAGCAAGAGTGAGTAAGTAAGTAAGTAAATGATTTATAAAGTGCCAAAGTCTCAGAAAGAATCAGGGTGCAGAGGATGATGGACGCTAGGTGGCAGAAAAGGCTGACTGAAAGTAGTGGGTCTTTAAGTGACATCTGAATGTAACCAAGGTTTGACATTGATGAATTTGAGTAGTTAAGGACTTCCAAATTCTCGGAGCAGAGACACGAAAGGAATGGGAACCAAAGGATAAATTATGCCGTGGAATTGCAAGTAACTGACTGTTAGAAGAGCGCGTGGACACTGAGGATTTATGATATTGCAGAAGATCAGTAAGGTAAGGTGGATGGCCAGTGTGCAGTGCCTTATAAGTTGAGGTGGCGAGTTTAAATCTTATTCGCCATTCAATAGTAGTGCGGACGGATCTAGAAAGGTAGCATTCGAATGATGATAATTCAGGCAAAGTAGTTCACTATCACACAATCACTCTTAGCCTTTCATTGCTAAGTATTTAGCTCACAACTAGCGCTGTCGCAGTAGAAGAATTTCTATGCACATTGTAGAATTTCGTGGCCACGAGACCAAAATGCATGAGAACGAGAACAATTCTGATAAGAACAAAAATGAGAATGAGAACAACAACGACGAGGCCAAAAACCAGACACACACAGTCCGTGCTGGTAACTCTGCAGGTTTAGTAGCCTTACCTTACCTTACCTTACCTCCGGGGTGGACAGGCTCTTACACCTGCCCAGCGCTGAGGCTGTATCAGCTTGGCCCAATGCGCATCCCCGAATGTAACTAGAAGGTTACAGGTAGCGGCTATAAAGCCGTAGACGGCTGTGAAGCCGTAAACAGACGGCTGTAAAGCTGTAAGTAGACGGCCATAAAGCCGTAGTCGGCTGTGAAGCCGAAACCAGCACAAGAGCACTGGTATCGTGTAGCAATCTGCCTACACGAATTTGGTCAGCGCTTAGTTGCTCCTCGCCTCCAGATTTTAGAAATCTTTCGGGTCATCAGTGCTAAGCCCCACCACCACGGCAAGGTGGCTGACCTCGGTGGGGCCGGTGTAGCAGCATCCGTCAATGTTTCTTTAGAAAGATGCACAGACAGACAGTCAGACAGAGTCCGTGCTGGTAACTCATATCTGCAGGAAAGTCTGACAATGCCCTTACACCATAAAATACGCAGAGGTGTTGAAACATCAGCCAAAATGGCCTCAAGACCGAAATTTTAGACTTTGTACATATGAATGCTACGATGACTACAACTTCTACTACTACCACTACAACTACAACTATTACCACTACAATTACAGCAACAACTACTACTGCAACTACTGCAACACAACATGAACCTGTGCAGAAAAAGCAAACTTCTACAGCTTTGATGGGCCTGTGCCCTTTCTGGCAGCCTGGTTGCTTTTTCCCAAATAAATATTGTACAAAAACTTCTACCACTAATACAACTACAACTAATACAATTACAACTGCAACTGCTACATACCTGGAAGAGCATCATTTTGGTACGGAAAACGGCAAACTGATGGGTGAGGGCACGGGATCGACAGAATGACTGTAGACGCATATATCCCAATCGCATCTGTGCAACAACAACAACTACTACTAGAACCACAACTACAACAACTACTAGGCCTACTACTGCTACCACAACCACCACTACAACAGGATGGCTTTGTAGCGTAATGGTTAGGATGCTCGACTTGCGATTGCTAGGTCACTGGTTTGACTCCCAGAACTTGGGTCACTATCACAGGGTCACTCTCAACCTCTCATCGCTAAGTGTGGGTAAATCGAGTACCAGCCGGTTTGGCTAAAGGTGAAATGTGACACGTTCACCTGTGTTAGGTGGCAGCTAACACTGTGTGATCCCACCAGTTGGGTGACGCTTTGTGGATTTGTGGTGGCGTGGCGTAGTTGGTAACGCGTTTCGGCTGAAACGAAGTTACTCTACGTCGGGCCCGGTTAGTACTGCAATGGGTGACTGCCTGCAGGCAGGTAAACCATCTCGGTGCGAAGCCTGCCAGCTAGGTCGACTCAGTCTTCTACTCTCCGTGGGACGGTAAAATGAGTAGTAACTCATCTACATGGGTTACGGAAGGTGGGGACCTTGGTACAGCTGACTGGGGTTGCCTAGCCGGCCGCTGCGCCAGCCTGTGTCTGCAGGCTGCACGCGGTGGCCGTGCGGCAGGTGGCTCTGGTTAGTGACGAAAGCGCATTAGAGGCGTGCGCATGCTCGCGACTATGCACTATACAAATTGACGACCTTTACCTTTTTCACCTTTTTCCTATAAAAAGCAATACCATTTAACCACTTTAACCATTTAACACAGCGAACCATATCCTCTGTAAAGGGTACAACAAGTAGGAAAGTTTCCACGTAAATAGACGCCTTGGTATTTCCTGATGAAAAGAAAGGTTGGCAGTATATACAAGCGGGGTTAAATAAACTGACGATTCTGTGACCCAAACTAGGTCAAGGTCAATGTCGAGAGCATTAGTAGACAATGACGGACCTGTTGGTATTTCCTGGCAGCGAGGAAGGAGCGGAAGTATTTCTGCAGAGTGACACAGTGCTGCTTCATGTGGACAAATCTTCGCCTGTGATGCCAGCCGCGAATCACTTTCTGCACCGTCACTAATTTGACAGTCAGCGATCGGTCACGCTCTTGCTCCAGATACACGTCCTGTGCATCCTGCAAACACAGTAATATATCTATACTACATTTGGTGGCTCGGTAGTCTAACGGTAACGTGTCGGACTTGTAATCCTGAGGTAACTCAGAGGCGCAGGTTCGACTCCGCACTGGGACACTGCCAGGTAACTAGGCAAGTTGTTCACGCACATGTGCCTCTGTCACCAAGCAGTATAATTTGGTACTGGCTTCACCGCTGGGACGTAAACAGGCACACCGCGCGATACACTGGCCCCGTATCCGTGGTCTCGCAGTGTAAAAACTGGTGTCTGGCTGACGGCCTTAGGAAACGGAGATCAGTGCCGCCCTATGGGCCGTAAGGCTCGGGAAGGACATTACGTTTTTTTGCATTTGAGAGTTACCATCGCCAATAACTTTGTAACGGCACCACGTACATCGGCGAAATTTTGCATGCAGACCCGTGTCGTACGTGGCCTACACAGGGGCTAGGTGAGATGTCGCTGAAGTGTCATACCCTTCAGAAAAATTCACTTCTTCTAAAATTTTGCAGCCACACCTCTTAAGCCGCAGCAGAGCCGTAATGTCATATAGACATCGTCACCACGGTGACGATGAGCATCACGGTGAGCATCATTATAGACGCTGCAGCATAGCAGAATTGAATTTCACATCTACGGAAAGGCACAATGGACAACCAATTTTACGTCGCCAACTCGCCATATGTGGCAGGCCTAGAAACACTTTGGAACACTGTGCTATAGTTTCACATTTTTTCGCGGAAGTTGGCAGTTCACAATCTATATATTTAAAAGAGGGATGTGTCAGTTTGGACTGCGACGTCATATAGACGTCATCACCATGGTGACGCATCATCAACATCTTTATAGCTAGCAGTAACGCTGCAGCATAGTACGCTGCATGCTGCACTGTGTATCAAAGCCGCAGACCAAGATGAGGCCCAAAAGGCCGAAAATTGAGGCCCCAGGCTGAAATTGAGGCCAAACGCCAAGTTGAGGCCCAAATGGCTGAAAATGGAAGCCGCAGGCTGATAATATGGCAAAGGTCAAAAGAACAGGGAGCATAGTGACCTGTCCGCTTATCTTAAAATATTATAATGACATCACCTGCTATTACATATAATTTTATTATTATTTCTATAGAGTCAATAACTTTACAGTCAGTGACCGGTCGCACTCTTGCTCTAAATACACGTCCTGTGCGTCCTGCAAGTATATAACATGACATTGTCTGATATCATGTAATCTTATACGATACGTGAGTGAGTGAGTGAGTGAGTGAGTAGGGTTTAACGTCCCACCCGACACAGTATAGGTCATTTCAGGGACGGCCTTCCCAGGCGGAATGCACACAAACACATAATAACAGAACAGTAGGCTACGTTTAACCTTTACAGAAACACAAAACACAAAATACAAAAAAACAAGCTAAACCTAAAATTGTAAGAACTCCATTATACGCATGCATAAGTAATTAACATAATGGTAGTTCTAATAATCTTCCCTGTTATCCTCCAGACAGATATCAATGTGATAATGCTGCCTATTGGAGGACAGGGGGCCTTATACGATACATATTATGATAGGAGCTATAAGAACCATGAACTACATGTACAGACTCAATATGTCATCAGCTTCTATGTCAGTGACTCCAAATACACGTCCTGCACATGTTACAAATATTGTATGATACTGTAAGATCATATTATCTAAAATTATATGATATATTACACGATATATGACTGATATGATATTGTGTTAATAGACCTGTTTATATTTCTGGGCTGATGCTCCAAACCTGGCATATTTGAAGGGGAACATAGTGCATAGGCCCTTATGGCAAGACAACATGAATGTCGGTGGCTTTCTTTGTTTACGTATTTCAGAAAAGTTTGCAAATTTGTCACTTCTATTCAACATTTAAAAATGATTCTATTTTGGGGTGCTTTGTCCGCTGACCTCCTAACAGGGGTTCTGTCTTTAAACTCCAGTGGGGGCTCCGCCACTGATGACGTGCCACCAAGCGTGTGTCCAATGTTACCTTCAAGAAGACCTTTGTTCTTCCCAGCTGGAAGTCGCTTGTCCCAAGAACAGTCTGACAGATCTTCATGGTAGCAGATCGACAGTTCTCGTGGTGTGAAGGACCTATACCTTGTGCCAGGATACGATAGCGGTCCACAAAGTCCGTGAACAGATGACGGATTGGATAGCCGGCACGACGTATTCGAATTGTTTCCATCATTCCAGAGTATCGCAGTTGTCTTAGGCACAGGACACGATCAAACGACTACAAATACACCAGTGTAGTAGTAGTTGTAGTCATAGTAGTAGCTTTATCCCACCGAAACCAAAGTACAGAGGCCGGTTTCAGTGGGATAAAGCTGATGTTATATCATATTACCATACTACTTACAGTCTTCTGTCACAAATACCTGTGTGTGGTGAATTATTGGACTGTCTTAAAAAGCATAGTTGTAATGCACAATTTTGTGTTGATTACGTGTATGATTGTATGGTAAATGCTTTATCAGCTTCTGCCAAGGCATGGGTTCCTCGTACAAAGCCAGGTTTCTACAAAGTGTGGTGGAATGACACTCTCACAAAGCTGAAGACACGTGAGTCTGTTGAAGCTCATGATTTGTGGAAGATCTGCGGGCGCCCAAAACAGGGTGATGTGTTTATGAGAATGAAATGTGCTAAGATAAAGGTTAAAGGTCCAAATATAGCTCTTAATGAGCGAACCCATCTCAGAGCTACAGAGCGTCACTTGTCATATGGGATCACACAGTGTTACCTGCCACCCGACAGAGGTGAATGCGCCCTGCCTTAACCCCAGCCTGATAGGCTGGTACTCGAGGTACCCAGAGGGATGGAAGGCTGAGTTGACCTAGGCGGTTGGTTACATCCTGAGATGGTTTACCTGCCCACAGGCAGTCACCCATCACAGTATTAACTGGGTCCGGCATACAGTAACTTCGTTGATCGGATCAGATGCGTTATCACTACACCACGCCTACCGCCCATAGCCTATAAACAGGCAATCAAAATCAATAGGGTAGATGAGGAGTCTTATTTTTCCAACGAACTTAATGATTTGTTGTTCAGTAAAGATGTACCAGGATTCTGGCGGTCATGGTTGGTGGGGCAAAGACTTCACCTGTAATTGACGGAGTTACAGAGAGTTCGCGTCCTCACGGAAGGCCGAAAGGAGATGTGAACAAAATTGCATTCCGTCAGTTATTGGAAGGAACGCTGGAAGTTGAATCTACTAAACTGCGTTCCATCAGTCATCGTACGGAACCGACAAAATTGTGTTGGTCGGCTGTCGACCGACACCGTCGTAACGTCGGGATCGTGAGTCTACAAAATTTACGTTCCGTCAGTCATCGTTCAGAATGTCGAGAAAACAGTCTTCAAATTTCGAACGATCGTATGTCGACCTACATGTAACGTCGGAAGATAACGTCATCTAAAAGTCACGTTCCGTCAGTCATCAATTTCGGTTAGTTGATCGTAAATTGACATTGAACGTCGAGAAAGGTCACTAAAATTCGTCGGTCGGTCGATTGTCGACCGCCGACTCATCGTTCGCTGAGAACGCTAAATTCGCCACCAATCGTCAACTGTCATCAGTCGTAAAGTCACCGACTCTGCATTCGCTCTGACCGCGGAGCAAGAAAAACTGCGCCTCAACCATCTAGATTCAGCATTGCAACCTCGAGCGACCTGAGCGACACCGCCCCAGAATCTTTCTTTCATCACCCGCCAAGTCCATACCGCCGTGTTGCTGTCTGGTACTGAGACGACGTCAATACAGCGTGTCATCAACTACACCGTCTCTTTCTTTCAGGCAAGGCTGCCACTCGGTGGGGGTTCTCATAATTTGGCTATATTTAAATTTCCACTTAAATTCATTCCCCAATTTTATTAATTTTAGTCTTAGGAAATTTTGCCACCATTCCGCTTAGGAACGGGAAACAGTATTTGGCCGGTGTTTTCCGGGCAAGGGGTAGATTACCCCGTGAACCCGCTATAGATATAAACGTCGGTAAAGGATCGGCCCCCACCACTAAGCTAGGAGCCATGCAGTCCCAGGAAGGTGAGAGGGAGGATAGCGCCTCTGGAGTGGCCCCGGGTTCTTATCTTACCGACCTTGAGCAAGAAATGTCAGCTTCCGCCACCACAGGCACGAGAGACGCCACTAGGGATCTGAGTGATGTAGGGTTTATAATAGAGGCTCCAACTAGACCGGCAGCTAGACCGGAAGTAGCAGAAACGGAAGTGGTGGAGTTGGCGATTAGGCGTCCTCCCCTCGCAGCAGTAGCCGATAGTCGGGAACCGGAAGTAGCAGGTGACCCGTCGGCAGACACACAGAGACAGCAGCTGCAGCCCGAAGGGGGCGGCCGCAACTTTACATGATAATGTGCACCATATTCAGCTGTTTCAAAAGTTATTAGACTTGGGGTTGCCGCCTGGTATTGTAGAACTGTTGGCTGTATGGTATGGTGGTAGTTATGCCTGTGTCAGATAGCGAATGTGTACGTCCACTTGTTTCAGTCTAGCTGTAGCTGTAAGACAGAGTGGTGTCCTGTCCCTCACTTTATAAATTTAATTAATATAGTATGTATAGCACAGTAGTAGTAGTAGTTGTTTCCATTATGCCAGACTGCCAGAGTAGCGCATTATCTTAAACACAAGACCTGGTCAAATGAATACAACAACATCAGAGTGGTAGTATTTCTAGTTGTAGTAGTACCATATTTCTTTTATTAATTTTGACACTCTAGTAATTCAAAC
>Ga0209671_1009307_pt1 | contig 10305 bp, 7 predicted proteins | sample WorMetHERISLAND2_2_FD_187401 | JGI IMG/M metagenome (GOLD analysis project Ga0209671, IMG submission 187401) | Marine gutless worms symbiont microbial communities from Max Planck institute for Marine Microbiology, Germany - Olavius geniculatus... | ecosystem: Host-associated > Annelida >... | reverse complement strand
GTCATATGTTTTGACGCGCACCGGGTCTGATAACAACAAACCGGGAGTCTGGTCGAGATAATTCCGGCTTTAAACCATCGCTTCCAGTGGTGGACCCGAAAAGGTTCTATCGTTCCCCTGAGAGTCAACTGATGCTTGAAAAAATTCGAAACCCGAATTTCGAAATCCGCAACAAATTTCAAATTCGAACGTCCAAATGTTCAAAACCGTCAAAACAAGGCGGTAAAAGCAGTGCGTAAAAATTGATCAACGTGCTGTTCGATAGATGACCGATTGGATCAGAGTTTGTTTTTGTCATTGGTATTTTTTTCATACGAATTTGTTTCGTGGTTCGTGCTTCGGATTTCGGATTTAAATCGCTGCGACGGTTGCCAGTCACCGCACCGGGCATGGCCTGATTTCAGCGTTTTTTATCGCAGTTGCCGACGCTAAGCAAAGAGAGCTGCAAATTATTTGCAGCTCTCTTTGCTTTTAAACCCCAGGCTTATGCGATTCACCCGGGGAGATCGCCGTGAGATTCAGCTCCGGATTAAATCCTGCCTTCTGATCGATCATATCTTGCCCACGGCATTTCCTGTGTTATATTCTTGAATATTCGCGCAGAAAGGACAAACGTTATGAAGCTTGCAGTCAGCGGCAAGGGTGGCGTCGGCAAAACGACATTTTCATCTTTATTGATACGGACTTTCAACCAAATGGGCAAGCGGGTGCTGGCCATCGATGCCGATCCGGATGCCAATCTTGCAGCCGGTGTCGGCATTGAAGATGCGGAGCGCATCGTTCCGATCGCCGAAATGAAGGAACTTGTTCTGGATAGAACCGGGGCGCAGCCCGGCAGTATCGGCGGCTTTTTCAAATTAAATCCTAAAGTCGATGATCTGCCGGATGCACTATCCGCTAAGCTGGAAGATATCAAGCTGATGCGTCTGGGCGGTGTTAAAAAGGGTGGCAGCGGTTGTATCTGCCCCGAAAGCACTCTGTTGCGGGCGCTGGTCATGCATATTGTATTAGCCCGTGACGAGGTCGTGGTCATGGACATGGAAGCTGGCATCGAACATCTTGGGCGGGCAACCGCCAAGGCTGTCGATAAGCTGATCGTTGTGGTTGAGCCGGGTCGGCGGAGCATCGACACAGCCGAACATATCCGGCAGCTGGCAGCCGAGATCGGATTAAACGCGATTGCGGTGGTCGGCAATAAGATTCGGGGTGATAAAGACCGCCAGTTTCTGGAAAACCATTTGAATGATTTCGAGTTCCTCGGCTTTCTGCCCTATGATGAGTCCCTGATTGAAGCGGATCTCAGCGGGATTTCTCCTTTTGATGTGGATTCTCCCTCCAAGGCTCAGGTCGAAGCAATGATTGCCAAACTCTAGTCAATTATTCCTGATGCCCCGTTACAAACATCATTTTTCCCGGTCAAAACGCCGTAATCGCAGCCGGGGTCGCCAGCGGGTATTGAAGCCCGGAGCGGATGCCAGGTTGAAGTCTGTATTTGCCGGCATCGGAACACCACCCAGCCGGGAATTCAGCCCGGATCCTTTTCAGGTCGATGCCTTGGCGGCGATCCAGCGAACCGACTGCCTGGTCACCGCCCCCACCGGAGCTGGCAAAACCTGGATTGCCGAGCGTGCCATCGCCCGGATTCATGCGACCGGCGGCCGTTGTTGGTATGCGTGCCCATTGAAGGCTCTGAGCAATGCAAAATACGCTGAATTTTCAGCAATATTCGGACCTGAAAATGTCGGAATTCTAACCGGTGATCACCGCCAAAACCCGGATGCGCCGATTATTGTCGGCACCACCGAAATTTTGCGCAACCAACTCTATGATGCCATGCATCGCGGTGTTTCTCTATCCACGGATTTTGTAATTTTGGATGAAGCCCATTTTCTTGGCGATGAGGAGCGTGGGGTGGTGTGGGAGGAGATCATGATCTATCTGCCCTCTCGAATCCCACTGCTGCTTCTATCCGCGACCATCGGCAATGCCGGCCAAATCACCGACTGGCTTGCCAAGATTCGCTCGAGACCGTGTACGGTTATTGAAGAAACTGTGCGACCGGTCCCGCTCTATCCTTTATTTTTTCATCCTTCGGGCACCCTGCAGCCCTTATTGGCTCCCGCCAAATCAGACATTCGGCGGAAGAGCTTGGATAAAAAAGTCAATCAATTTATAAAAACCAGGCCCAAACGAGGTCGGGCGCTTTTTCATCGATCTCCGCCGTTTGGAGATATTTTGCGAATTTTGCAAAAATATGATCTCTTGCCGGCAATTTTTTTTCTGAAGTCCCGGGCTGACTGTGATCGGGCCCTTGAGTCCTGCCGGGACCGTCCGATAACGGACTCCCGGCGGCGGCAAATTCGTCAAAAGATGGCGCGATACCTCGATCAAACACCTCATATCGCCCGGCATCGCCAAAGATGGTACCTCGAGGAAGCCGCGGTCGGTGCGCATCACAGTGGCCAGCTGCCTTCCTGGAAGTTGGTGTTGGAGGGGTTGATGACCCGGGGGCTGCTGGATGCCGTCTTTGCCACTTCGACCGTCGCTGCCGGTGTGAATTTTCCGGCTAGAACGATTGTGTTTTTCAATTCGGATCGTTTTAACGGCAAAGAATTTTTGCCCTTAACCGCTACTGAACTTCACCAGATGACCGGCCGCGCCGGCCGCCGGGGGATGGACAATATTGGTTTCGCACTTCTGATCCCCGATAAATTTATGGATATCAGGCTGATCGGTCAACTGCTCCAATCTCCGCCTTCGGCGGTTATCAGTCAGATTAAAATTAATTTTTCAATGGTGCTCAATTTACTGCTTTCTCACACGCCGGCCCAGATCGAAGAATTGCTCAAAAAATCGTTTGCCACTTATCTGATTAGTCAATCCAGCACCCCGAAGGGCGCTCTTGACGGCCAGCAGTACCTGTGGCAGGACTTTTTACGCCATCTCAATTTTTTAAAGGATACCGGTTATGTGTCGGCTGAAAATGAATTGACGGACGACGGTCGTTGGGCGTCCCAGTTGCGGGTGGATCAACCACTGCTGATTGCGGAAGGCTTTCGCCGCGGGGTTTTTCCCCGCTCGGATCCGGAAATTCTGGCCGGCATCATTGGGGCCTTTGTCAATGAGCGCGAGGTTGATGATCATGTCAATCCCAAATTGATGCCTGACGCGCTCATTAGGAACTTTAAAAATGTGACCAGCGGCCTGAAACCATTTGCCGTGCTGATGAGACAAAAAAAATTTGAAGTCCGGCCGCTGCACCTGCGTCCGGCTGCCGCGCTGTGCGCTTGGGCCCAGGGGCAGCCCTGGGAAAAGATTCTGGACATCGCCGAAATCGAGGAAGGGAATCTGGCCATGCTGATCTTACGAACCGCCGATAACCTGCGGCATATTCGAAGTCTGAAAAATGTTTTTCCCGAGGCCGGGGCCACTGCTGCAAAATGCATCGAACTGATTTTACGGGAACCGGTTGTAAATGAAGATTGAAGGACAATAGTGTGTTTGGTGTTTCGTGTTTGGTGTTTAGTAAATCACTTTGAAAGTCATATCAAGGTGTTATACCACTAAACACTAAACACCAAATACTAAACACTCTCGTCGACAGGTCGTTTTTCGACTTTTTACGAGACTTTCAATCTTCAGCCTTCAATCTTCAATTTTTAACCCCTTGGTTGGGCATTATTTTTTGAATCCTATCGGCCAACTGGTTCATGTTAAACGGTTTTTGGATAAAGCCGTCACAGCCGCGCTGTAGAATGTTGGTCGCCTGGCCGTCTACACTGTATCCGCTTGAAAGCAGAATTTTGACATCAGGCTTGATTTCCTTCAGGCGATCAAAGGTGTCGCTGCCGCTCATCCCGGGCATGATCATGTCCATGATGATCATATCGATTTTTTCCTGGTCCGCCTGGAAAATGTCGACCGCCTCCTGACCGCTCATGGCCGGCAGGACAGTATAGCCTAATTCTTCCAAAAGTTCGTGGCCGACTTTGAGGATCATTTCCTCGTCATCGATCAACAGGATCGTCCCGCTACCTTTGACTATGTCCGCGTTTATTTCGGCATCTTCGACGGCTTCTTTACTCGACGCCGGCAGGTATACTGTGAAGGTGGTTCCCTGGTTTAATTCGCTGTAGACGTTGATATAGCCTCCATGACTTTTGATGATGCCGTACACGGAGGCCAGGCCCAATCCCGTTCCGCGCCCCATTTCTTTTGTGGTGAAAAAGGGCTCGAATATCCGCTGTTGCGTTGCTTTATCAATTCCGACACCAGTATCGGTAATCGAGATTTTAACGTACTGACCGGGCTCCACTTTATAAGGCTTGACGTAGCTGCGGTCCAGAATGACATTTTCCGTGCGCAGATATAGATCACCGCCATCGAGCATGGCCTGCCAGGCATTTACATATAGATTCAGCAGAACCTGCTCGATTTGGCCTCGATCCACTTCCACCGTCCAGATTGACTCGTGGAGGCTGGTATGGACCCGGATTTCCTTTCTGGTCCTGGCGAACAGGGCGGAGGATTTATCGATGATTTCATTAAGATCGGTGGCTTTAACGAGGTATTTACCGCGGCGGGCAAAACCGAGCAGCTGCTTGGTCAGCGTGGTTCCGTTTTGGACGTAAGTTTCGACATTTTTAATTTTTTCATAATTTGGGTGTTCGGAGTCTATTTTGAGCAGCATCAATGACGCATTACCCTGAATCCCCATCAAAATATTATTGAAGTCATGGGCAATGCCGCCAGCCAGGGTGCCGATGGATTCCATCTTCTGCGCCTGGTGGAGCTGGGTTTCGAGTTTATGCTTTTCCTCTTCAGTCTTTTTGCGTGCGGATACATCGCGCAGGACGCCTTTAAAACCGCTTGGCCTTTCACCCGGATTTTCCAGCAAAGAGAACGATAACTCGAGCATGACCTTGGTGCCATCGGGGCGAATCACATCATAACTCGTTACATTTTCCGTCATACCGGATTCCAGTAACTTCGCGGTGATCCGGTCCATTTTTTCTGCGGTCTCAGGAGTGGTATAGCGGCGGGTGTTCACACCGATCAACTGGCTGCGGGAATAGCCTATGATTTTACAAAAGGGATTGCTGAAGAAGATTAGATTCCCCTCCAGGTCGGTTTCGAAATAGCCTTCCTCGATGCTTTCGAGGATGGTGCGGTATTTCTTCTCGCTTTCTCGCAGGGCATCACCGTCGGCTTTGCGCTTGTTGAAAGTATACTGGACGTGAGAACCGAAAATGGCAAACAGACACAACACCAGAAGCCGGGTCCAAGTATTGAATATATCCGGTCCGAGAAGATATTGAAAGAAATTGGCTTCCGGTTCCAAAAAAAAATACATAAAGGATTCGCAGACCCAGTAAAAGCAGGCCAGACCGATGCCGGTGACAACCATTGAATCCCTGATGGTATTTGTAAAATCTCTTGTTAGCTTCACGTTGTTTTCTCTCAGTCAACTACAAAGATTATAAAAAAACCCTAAAACTGTCAATTTCTATTTCTGAGCCGAATGATTGCCTTTTGGCCAAATTTCCGGTATCATTAGATATAATTCCGGCATTAAACCACCTCTTCTAGTTGTGGACCCGGAAAGGTTCTACCGATACATTGAGAGTCAAATGGCGCTTGAAAAAATACGAAACCCGAACATCATAACACTATGGTCACAGATGATCCATCTGCCAGGGACGCTTCCAGGTATGTAACCTTACTGCTTTGCGTGCTGGCGGGTATTGTAATTCTGATATACAGTCAAACCCTGGCCTTCCCCTTTATCCTGGATGACATTCACAACATCCGGGATAATCCTCATATCCGTCTTCCGTCGCTCAGTTTTGAAGATCTTGCCCGGGCCGGTTTGCAAAGCCCTTCCGTCAACCGGCCGGTTGCCAACATCAGCTTCGCGCTGAATTACTACTTTCACGATTATAATCCGGTGGGTTACCATGCGGTGAATATTTTAATCCACATTGCCAGTGGCATCATTTTATATTTTTTTGTCCAAGCCACGCTCCAGACCCCTGTCCTGCGGCAGAGATATGCCAGGTTTGGCTGGATTCCTTTTTTTGCGACATTTATCTGGCTGGTTCATCCCCTCCAGACCCAGTCGGTCACCTATATCGTTCAGCGTATGAACAGCCTGGCGGCCATGTTCTATTTGCTGTCCATGCTGCTCTATGTGAAATTTAGGCTGAGCACCGGTCGCTGCCCAAAGTGGGCCTATATGGGCGGCTGTGTTCTTGCCGGTATGCTGGCCCTCGGCACCAAAGAAATATCCGCCAGCCTGCCTGCATTTATCGTTTTATACGAATGGTTTTTTTTCCAGGGTCCGGACCGACAGTGGACTAAGCGACAAAAACTGGTGCTGGCTGGCTGCGGGGCTTATATCATTTCAATATCATTGGTTTATATTGGAAGCGGGCTGTTTGCCAATATACTAGACGGCTATGCCAACCGGGATTTTTCCTTGGTCCAGCGAGCGTTGACCCAATTTCGGGTTGTGATATTTTACATCAGCCTGCTGATATGGCCCCAGCCGGCGAGGTTGAATCTGGATCATGAGATTGCATTGTCATATTCCCTGGTAAATCCCATAACGACCCTATTGTCGATGATCATCATCATCATTCTGATCTTACTGGCCATCCTGTACGCCAAGCGGGAACCTTTAATATCGTTTTGTATTTTCTGGTATTTCGGCAATTTGTTGATCGAGTCCTCCATCATCGGGTTGGAGCTTATATTTGAACATCGCAATTACTTGCCTTCCATGCTGGCCATCATTCCGGCAATTGTCCTGGTGTTCAGATATCTAAAACCAGCCTGGCTGGGTGTGGTCGCCCTGTGTGCTGTCGGCGCACTTTTTACGGGGTGGACCTTCGAAAGAAATAAAGATTGGTCGGATGAGATCACCCTATATCGAGACTGTGTTGAAAAGGCGCCCGGCAAAGCGAGACCATACAACAACCTGGGGGCAGCTCTTGTCCGGGAGGGTGATCTGGCGGCAGCCGTTGAACAATTAAAGAACGCTGTGAAAATCAAACCCGATTATGTCGATGCACACTACAATCTGGGATACGCCCTGTCCCGTCAAGGAAATCTGGATGCAGGCATTTACCATTTTGGTGAAACATTGCGCTTGGATCCCAAAAATATAAAGGCCCTCAATAACATGGGCACTGCTCTGGCTCTGCAGGGCCGCTATGGAGAAGCCGCTCGCTATTTTGAAACGGCCTTAAAGTATTATCCCAAAGATGCCGCCCTGCTTTATAACCTTGGTGTCGTTCTGGAAAAATTAGGCCGGAAAGCAGAGGACCCGTCTTCGCTCTTCGAGCTACGCCGCGGCAAGCAGATGACAGAGGACAGATGACAGAGGATTTCGATTTCGGATTTCGGATTTCGGAATGCGGATCGAAAAACTTTAGTGAGTCTGGATTGAAATGGCAGAAAACAGAAATCGGAAGTGGGAATTCGGCCTTCGGCAAGCTCAGGCGAGGCGAAGTCGGAAATAGAACAGAGGACAGATGACAGAAGACAGCTGACAGATGACAGAGGACAGATGACAGATGTCAGAGCACAGAGGTCAGAAATCAGATGACATAGTTTGGAGTTTGGAGGCTAGTGGGCTGAGAATCCGTTTTCGTTCTCCGAGCTTGGGGCTTGCCCTACGGGCTTCGACCCCACAAGACGCCGCGGCAAGCAGAGGAAAGAAGACAGATTTCGGATGACGGAGGACAGAAGCGGGTTGCCAGAGAACAGGCCACTGCGAGCAAATGTCGGAGGTCAGGAGGCAAAGAACCATGGCAGAAAAGAGGCGGGTTGTGATTTCGGGTTTCAGGAAATCGAGGTGCTTGATCCTGACACCTGAACACTGACACCTGAAACCTTCAGTTTACTATCACTCGGAACAGCACAAATCAGGTAGCAGAAAGCTTTATACGGATCTTGTCGGATTGGAAACCAAAAGGGCCCCTTTCCGGGGGCCCTTTTTATTTACTGGTGCCGGAGGGGAGAATCGAACTCCCACGGGCGCAAGGCCCACTGGATTTTGAATCCAGCGCGTCTACCAATTTCACCACTCCGGCGTTATTCTGGCTGTATATTTAATTTAAAAAGAATTGTCAACAAGTATCGAGCATCAAGCATCCAGCATCGAGCATCCAGCATCGAGCATCCAGCATCCAGCATCGAGCATCCAGCCTCAAGAACCGGCCATCATTATATCACCGACAGAGATTACGCCTTCCCGCAAAACCAGCGGCCGGTCTCCCTGGGTCACATCAACCACGGTTGAGCCCACACCTGCAGCCAGGGGGCCGGCATCCAGCACAAGCTCCAACCGGCGGGCGACCTGGGGTGCGAGATCGCTAATCTGATGACACCCGGGGCTGCCGGAAAGATTGGCGCTGGTCCCCGTGATGGGGCCGGCGACCGCCTCGACCAAAGCCGCAGCCACAGGATGGCCCGGCAGCCGAACCCCGATTTTACCACTGCCGCCCGTAAGCACCGGTGAAAGATCCGGTCCGGCTTCAAAGACGATCGTTACCTTGCCCGGCCAAAATTGACGCATCAGTTTTTCTGCGATGATCGGCACCTGTGTCACCAATCGTTTCAACTGGCGCGGGTGATCAATTAATATCAGGATCGGTTTCCGGGCAGGCCGCTGCTTTATCGAATAGATTTTATCCACGGCAGCGGCATTGAAAGCATCGGCCCCCAACCCATATAAACAGCGGGTGGGATAGGCGACCGTCCCGCCGGCCTTGACTACCGAGGCCGCGTCTTTTATGGCTTCAATGGACGGGCGCGCAGGCTCCACTTTGATGTTAACGGGTCGGCCTTTCATTATTGTGCGGCTTCAACCGCTTTGGCTTTTTGCTCTACCTGCCGGGCCATGTCCTGTTTGAAGTCAGACAGCTTTTGCGCGAGTTCAGAATCAGAGACTGCGATGATCTGGGTTGCCAGAATACCGGCATTGCGGGCGCCGGATTTGCCGATGGCCATGGTTGCCACCGGAATGCCGGGCGGCATTTGGACGGTCGCCAGCAGTGCATCCAAACCCTGCAGGCACGACGAATCAATGGGCACGCCGATTACCGGCAAATGGGTATGGGCGGCCAATACTCCTGCCAGATGTGCTGCATGACCGGCACCGGCAACGATAACCTTTAAACCTCTTGTGTGGGCGGTTCCCGCGAATTCAGTCGCCCGCTGGGGACTTCGGTGAGCGGAAGCGACTGTCATCTCATAAGGAATTTGAAACTTTTGCAGGATTGCCGCGGTTTCCTGCATGATATTGAGGTCGGAATCACTGCCCATAACGATCCCGACTTGGGGGGGGCGGGTGCCATTTTGCCGATCTGTTTCCTGTGTCATCAGAATTGTTCTCCTTTGCAGTGGGTTTAGGGTAACTTGGATTGAATGTTATCAAGCCTATCAACCAAAATAAGGCTGTCTCCGTAAAGCTCAATTTTGGTGGCAACAGCAGGTTGGTAGAGGTCACCAGGGTTTTGTTGGGTTTCGTTCCTCTACCCAACCTACAAAAGACTGTCCGATGTTGATATTTCCACCGTGAGATCGAAACCCAGCACCTTGATATCGACCCGCTCGATTGCATCGTTAATCTTTTATATAGGTCCGGATATTTTAGAGCGATGCCGAACTCTTCGTGGTTTTAGGTCTGACTACCCGAACTTCCGCCCTATCGGGATGGTAAATTGGAGAGGGTTTCAATTGGGGCGAGCGGTTTCGTCAATCCCGAGCCTGGTGCGCTTCGAGGCCCAGTTCGATCAGCCTATCCAGAACCTGACTGAAGCTCATGCCGGCCTTTTCAGCGGCCTGTGGAAACAGACTGGTGGCAGTCATTCCCGGAATCGTATTGGTTTCCAGCACATACATTTCATTGTTCTTGAGAATCATATCGGTTCGGCTGTATCCCCTGCAAAACAGGGACCGGTGAGCAATCTTGGCGTAACTTTGTGCTTTTTGCGTCAACTCCTCATTGATGCGCGCCGGACAGATTTCGCGGGTAACGCCCGCTGTGTATTTGGCTTCGTAGTCAAAGAATTCATGGGATTCGTCCGGTATGATTTCGATAATCGGCAACGCATCCAATGTCTTATTGCCGATTACCCCGGCGGTCAACTCCGTGCCATCGATATAAGACTCCAACAGGATTGCCCGATCAAATTCGGCCGCTTTGTCCAGCGCATCCGGCAGTTTCTCAGCCGACTTTACAATCGACATGCCGACACTGGAGCCAGCTTCAACCGGCTTGACCACCAAGGGCAACCC
>Ga0209671_1009302_pt1 | contig 10308 bp, 8 predicted proteins | sample WorMetHERISLAND2_2_FD_187401 | JGI IMG/M metagenome (GOLD analysis project Ga0209671, IMG submission 187401) | Marine gutless worms symbiont microbial communities from Max Planck institute for Marine Microbiology, Germany - Olavius geniculatus... | ecosystem: Host-associated > Annelida >... | reverse complement strand
CCGCCACGAGTCCGTGCTTGATACTTGAAACCTTAAAATAGGCCCTGACCAGAAGAAACCAATAGACAAATTTTCAGCTTAAAAGGTCAAAAGGTCAAGGTCGCGAAACGTCAAAAACTTTCAGAAAATGGCAATGCCACCGTGCCGCTCACCGCTCACCAAAAACGTTTACGGTGGCAGTATAACAGTAAACTTTCAATCGAAATTGAAAATAAGTAAGTGAATAACAAAGCTCTTAATTGCAGCTTATATAGGCCTAACATGAAGGCACTGTAGTTACCTGCGTCATGTACTGTAGATCAGAGGATACTTGGTTGTTCTCAAAGTCCAATGTAAACATAGCTAGACAGCCAGTCTTTGTTTCACTAACCACCAAGTCCTTGCTAATTATCGACAGTGATCTCGACACGCTCATTATATCGTCGGTGATCTGAACACAATACAAAAGATTAGGTTAATGTCGAAAACGATTGATAGAGATCTTGATCTTGGCCACGACATAGATTTTATCACCGAACTGCCGGTACATCAGTACTCAAGAAATATTTAGATTGTAACTAAAAACTAATATATTACTCACGCATTATCCACCGATAGCCTACTGAAAACCCCAATCAGAACTAGTCGATCCGCCAACCCCGACCTATTCCGCCTATCCTAGAACCGAACGGGAAGTGGATCAGATGATGCGTCGAGCAGATATGGCCAATTTTGTACAACAAATCGCCCTGAGTGAAGATTGGGCCTTATCAAATGGAACGGGTGACAGTTGTGCGAGAGTGAGTGAATAGTTTTTTAACGGCACATCAGCATATAATAGACTAGGCTATTCATTCAGTGCCATAATAAAAGGATTTAATTTAGATCGATGTGCATCGTGTGTTAATATAATAAAACGTGTTAAGCTTATAAGGTTATTACGCTAATATACTGTAGAAAAAACGCTAAGGTATATGCAATGATAAAAGGTTGTATAGTTTAAATGTATCTTTAATAAAAGCAATGATGTTTCGAGACTCGACATTGTAGTTAGTTCTTTGAATGCATCAACTGCTATACATCTCTGCCGTGCTGCAGCAAATTGACAGCGACAGTCAGAAAAAAATGACAACAGTCATGCCTGAGTCTGTGCGATTTGTATGGCGGGCGGCTGCTGGTAGGAGGTCCAACGTTGCACGGATCCATCTCCACCCAGCGTCAGTAAACAGTCGTCGCCCATTAGCACACTCACTACCGCTAATCCCTGTAATCAATCAATCAATCAATCGATTGATCAACAAGCCCGTAGCCAAGGTGGGTTCAACGGGTTCGACCGTCAGACAGAAGCACAAAGAAATGCAAAAAAATACCGGCAACCAACAAACGTCAGCATCGGTTGCAATTTTCGCGCTCGGAATGAACAAAACTGCGTTTGCGGCAGGGACTTTGTCACTTTGCTCCGGACCCCACTGACGGAGCGTAGCGCAGCGCACTCCACCAGATCCCTGGATTAATGGAGGGTCGCTTTGCAGCTTAGTTAGACGGTGGAGTCGAGCTCCCTTTGGAAAAGTCTGTCTACGAACCTAAAATCAATCGCTTTGTCAGTCAGTCAGACAAAAAATCATTTAATCAAATTCAAATCAACTATACAGAACGTGACCAGTCCAAAATCACCTAGTTACTGAAACTGATAAAATTAACGAAATAAAAACGTTTGACGTCTCCACTAAAAAGTATTGGTGTTCGTGATTATGAGCACGAGAAATAGCAAGTCGTTCTATGTAAGGCCTTCGGGGATGAAAGTGTCTCGTCTCCTGTAATACACAGTTGGTTTCTATTAAATAGGCTCAGCACTAAGTGTTTCTGTTAAAATCATTCTTAAGTTAAATCACTGGCGTAGCCATAAAGTGAACACTAGGGGGACACGCGTAGACGGGGGAGCACGCCGCCCCCGTCTACGAGACTACGCGTGACAACCAACTTTAAGCTAATTTTTCTCAGAACAGTGCCGACAATGCATGCGAGCACAACATTTTCAGAATTAAAAAAATGGGGGAGGGGCAGAGCTCCCTTTCCAGACTCTTTCCTCGTGGGAAGGGGACACCCTCCCTACACCTTACTCCCGTGAGTGCCCCGTTTTCATGTGGATTTTGGCTACGCTAGCGAGTTAACGCTGAAGGCGCGCTCCGTGCACCTTAAAGGTGCGTTCTCACTGCGCGCGTTGCGCACCGTACGGAGCGTGACGCGCGTTACGATCTCAAATGTACCCGCTCTTCTACGGTGAGGTAGCGCTTGGATTAGGGCTTGATTGAACAGTCAATTGAGATCGTCCACGTGCGTTAACGCGCGCCGTACGAACGCACCTTAAACCAGTGCTTTATATCGCACATATCACAAGTTTTTCACAACTATATTGTGAACACTGCACATGTGCGACAACGCGACTAAAATTACGCCGGAGCCAGTAAGTAAGTAACGCACAGCGTGAGCATTCTCTATGGCGTTGAGCGGACTGTCGTCGTTATCTATGTTGAGGATGTGAACCGTTCCCGCGCTGTCTCCGAGAATCAGGTCGCCTTCGGCCGACAAAGCGGCACACAGTGACCGTACATCACCGTCCTGTCACGCACGCGTAACAATAAGCTTCATATTCCACTGATTCTAATTGTAGTGCACGCACTTGTTGAACGAACGGATTGGTGGCATAACGGTTAGGACACTGGACTTAAGACCGAGAAATTGTGAGTTCGACTTTCTGTCGGGTCGCTGTCAAGTGGAAGTGGTTACTACTAGGATGGCTTATATAGGTAAACCAGTATACATGTATCATTACAGCCATAGTAGCCAAGAAGGTCAACTCAGCCTACCATCCCCTCGGGGTTGAAAAACCGAGTATTGGCCTGTCTGGCTGAGATTGTAAAGCGGGGGCGTTAACCGATGTCGAGTGACAGCATTATGTGATCCAACATGGCAGGCGTAGCTCTGCGATGGGTTTTCCACAAAGTATACACACCCTTTTAGAGTTTTAACCCTCTGTCTGACAAGCCACGCAACAAGCTGTACACAGTTACATGTTGAAATGTCAAAATGCTGTCTAAGCTAATTAGGCTGATGTTATAGGCCTTTGAATTTTGCGTACACGTTGTAAATTAGGCCTATAATTGTTCTGGATTTGCTGTGCAATACGAATAATAATAATTGTTGTACAGTGCAAAAAACGATTATAACAAGTCAGGTGAGTGACTAAATGAGTATAGGATTTAACGTTCTGCCCGACACAGTATAAGTCATTTCGGGAGAGGGGAGAAAAAACACCGAAGTTTACGTTTACGGACTGCATCTATCGGACGAAGTTGAGGCAAAAGTTCCTCTAGTCTAGAGGCGTTGGCACAATAAAAAACAAAGCAGAAACTGCAGTCTATCAATTGTCGTCAGAATCCGAATAATGCGCAGAAATACCTACACTCGTGTTTACCGGCAGATCGACGATACGCGCCAGAACGAGTTCGGAATCTTTGTTCATCGTCCAATTGACAACGCTCTCGGCACCGACAACAACAAGTTGCTGAGACGACTTGCAGAAACATTGACAGTTGGCGGCATTGGCCTTCAGCTCAGTCTGCGATAAACGTTTAAACGGTCACATCACTAAATTACGAAACGAACGATCAAAAAACCATGACAAAACATTCAGATTCGTTTTTGAATAAACTCATTTTGAAGCAGTAAATAAAAAGCTATCTCGTCAAATTACAACCTATGTATATCTACGTCTAGTGGCGATCACAAATCATTCCGAAGAAAACAACAGCGGTTGCCAAAACGTCAAAAATCAGTTAATAATCTGATAGCTCAGTAAAAAAGTTCCTGTGTTTTGAATTGCCGCCCGTTCCTAAAAAACTTCTATCCGTAAAATTTTTATTAGACCCCTAAAGATATATACGGTTAGCTCTATGATGCAACATGCAAGAGGCGCATACAAACGAGCGACTTCGCCTCATGCCAAATTATTTTGATTTTTGTTCGCACTGATGTTTAGAATTACTAGTAAGCTTACACGGTGTTTCATAAAAGGATCTTTTTTTCTTTCTTCCATAACGAAACACCGTGTAACTAGCCTTGAGGCGTGTAAGTTGGATATGATTGACAGCATCCCAGACTATTAGTTCCACCTCCTCACGACCGCCGATCCCGTACAAATACTCCTGGACAACCAACCGCACTGACATATTATTACGAATCAATCACGCAAATAAACGATTATTTCATTCATTTTACATTGCTTGAAAACATAAGTACAAAGTCCTGTACGCAGCGTAAGAAATGAACTGGACTGGACTGAACTGCAGTATGTCCACACACTTCAGTTTATTTCGGTTGCGTTGCACAGAAAAGTACAAATCAAACGAACTGGAAGTTCAGCTAATTTCAGTTGATTAGCCGACCGGTCAAGTAACGGTCGAGCTTATGTTACAGTTGTCGTCCGTCTGACTGTCTGTTCGACAACCGTCGTCGTCCATCACGGATGTATTGTGACTAAACGATGCGAGATAAGACCAAAGTTGCTATTGATCGCGGATAGAAAATTGCATACGCTCTTTCAAATGAGATGAAAATCATCGACCTTGGATGACCTTGAAGGTCACTGACAACCAAAACGGCCGGCTATCCTCGCGACTGTTGGGCTTCTTGTTTTATTTTGTGTATAGTTATAGCGAGTTCAGTTCAGTTCGGTTTCTTTCGTTCGCTCTGTGCGCGCTTTATACACGTCAATGGACAGTAGCTAAGGCTCTACATTAGACGTCTTGCACGATCGTTTATTTACAGCAGGCTAGCTATTTTTTACTCTTCGCGCGCTACGTTCCCAACGTAGCGAAAAGGAGTATATAAGATCAGTGTAATATTGAGGACCGACCGACCGACCGACGACCGACCAACGACTGACCTCTGTTCCTGGTAGAGCCTTCCTGGAAAAACTTCAAATGGCCATATCTCCATAACGGTGCTAGATAGACGCATGGTCACTATAGACCACCGATAGGAAGTCGACCCACGGAAGTCGAATGGTCACGTGACCGATAACGTTACGTCACCCCAAAAAGTCGAACTCGTGACCCCATTACTTTTGAGGCGCCATGTCTTCGTAACGGTGCTAAGAAGACGCATGGTCACTATAGACCACCCATAGGAAGTCGACCCCTAAGAGTCGAATGGACACATGACCGATGATAGCAGTCTTTTTCATAATCATAACCATAGTAAAAGATCAAAGATCTTTCACCATGTGACTCAATGACTATGTCACACACAGTGTAGAATAGCTTTATTTTCGCCTCGTGGTGACGTCAGTTGCACGGTTGATGCTGTCGGCGAGGTGATGCTGTCGGCACCGCTATTTGCGGTGTGAAAAGAAAGGAACTAAAAAGCAGTTAAAAGAATACAGAAGAAAATAATGCGCGCGAAGAGTACATTAGATTGGTCACAATCTAAAATATTTTCTTGTCGTACTTGGCCCTAGTTATAGAGTAAGCGAGTTCTAGCTTATACCACTCCACATAGTGCTGTCACGTATTTAAAACACTCTTAGACCGCACTACACCGTCGTTTGCCTTAGCTATTGCGCACGACTGCAACCGAAAGTTGTGAAAACAATACAAGTCCGAGCGGAGTGTGAGTCGTTCAACATGCGAGCGTGGTTGAACGTGGTTCAGGGGTGTAAAATTGTAGGTCTACAAAATTTAAAACTGTATAAATTTTAACTGTATGGAAACCAACCGATAATTTCTCTCTACGGCTGTGACGCCCGTAATGGGCGAAGCTACCGTTTGTCCACCGTTGGCCACTTCAAAACAAGAAAGCCCAGCTGTCGCTAGGGAAGATGCGTGCAGCTTATACAGTTCCTGTTGCAGTAATGACCTTCAAGGTCATCACTGTCAATAATTTTATGTCATTTGAAAGATAATATGTTACTTTTTATTATTATTAGTAACTTTGGCCGTAACTCTGACCGTTTCCGATATATTGTCAGTTTTTCGTTGAAAAGCGCACATTTTTCGTATCCCCTCTATTCAAATCCCAAGTTGAAAATGTTCCCCTTGCACTAAATGGCTGAAATTTTGCACGCCCGAGTTTAACACATATAGCTAATTATTAGTGCAAAAGTTTCCCCCTACGACTTAAAGCTTAGCCACAATACATCCGTTACAGACAGACGAACGGACGGACAGACGACACATCGTGCCAAAGACGCCCCACGGCATAGCCGTAGCACGTCAAAAACCCACCTAACGATACACAATCGTAAAGGCCTATTCGTTCACGATAACTGGCTCACACTGGCCGCCGGTAACCGATAACAAAGTTTAGCTGTACGGTATGAGTAAAAAACTCTGCGCGATGACGCTACCTTTGACTGGTCGAAAAGGAGACGCCGCAGGCCTCCAGCAGCGATGTTGTCAACGCTGAACACGTGAAGGCATTCCAGGCTCTGACTGTTCCAGACGTGTACAGAATTTGTCGTCTTCAAGCAGAACGTATACACACAGTACGCACACCTAAACTGTATGATATACTAATCTATTTCAAACAGCGTTGAAAAGAAACAGGATTTTTAAAGCTCAACCAGGTTGGTTTTGTTGAAATTTGGGTTTAGGTATAGCGACTAACTTGTAAACCAACTTATCACAGAACCTACCGCATGATTGCGAAAATTCGCGTCATGGATCCTTACTAAAACTGCTAATGCTATTACACAGACACAATAATAATGTGTGCATTATTGAACCCAGGTGTATTAATCAGTCCAGGACAAAGCCCTGGCCGCAAATGTGATACGCAAAGTTTTCTTGTTCATACCCATTGAACCCTCTGGCTACGTGTCTGAAATTTATGTAACTTTCAAAGATGACACTGTAATTTTTACCGCAAATCTTTAGCCATATTGCGCAACCTGTAATTAGGCTAGGCCTACCTCGGGCAATGGTGCTTGACTTGACGCCGCTATAACTCCGTCTTCGCAGGCCGCAAGGCTAACAAACAATTCCACATCGCTTTAGTTAAATAATAGTTATAAGTAAAGTTATAAATATTATAATTATCAAACGGTTCGGCTTAGTTGGTAACGTCGTTGGTCGCCGCAACTACGAAGTTAATTGACGTTGGGTCCGGTTAGTAGTTGGATGGGTGACCGCCGGCAAACGGGTTCACCATATACCATACACCAGTCACCAGCATCAACTCAGCCTGGCCATCCCTCTCTGGGTAGGCGCAGTCGCCGCAATGAGTACCGGCGAAAGTTGAAACACAAAGTCACACCGCATGATGTATTAGCCCTGTATAATTGGTCTCGCGCAGTGTAAATCAGTGCCGCCCTATAGGCCATACGACTCGGAAAAGACTCTACGTATCATTATCGTCATCATCGTAATCATAATGTAAACTAAAACTGCAACTAACATGATTTCTCGAACGAGAAACGTATGAATATAAATTGACAAAAAACTGACAACTAAACGAAAGCTTGAAAAAAAATGCAGACCAACTAAACAATCTTGCAGTATCGTAGTAAAAATATACAGTGTGGGCCCGAAAACGTGCCATTTTACTTTTGTGCATATCTTTGCCAATTATTGACCGATTTTTAAAATTGTTTAATTGGCACACTCTGCAGACAATTTGCGATAATGTGATTATTATAGATCCTACCACACTGTAAATGCGTCTCTACACTACTTTGTGAAATATTAATAAAATATGCATACATAACGATAATAACAAACAAACATTTTGGTATAATTGAAAAAAACACTTTAGACCAACATTGCAGTAAATGGTCTGTATGACACCAGACTGCGTGGATATAACACAGTCTAGTGTTATACGAATCATTCATCGCAATGTTGGTCTGAAGCGTTTTTTCATTTACTTAAATTTTTTATTATTATCGTTAGTTTTTGCTTACATTTACACTGCGTCTAAAAAACATCCCCGACATTTGCGATTGTAACTTGAAGAAAAATTATCCGATTTTAATAATTTTTAGTGTGAATATTCCGGACACAACTTTCCATCAACCGACCATTCAGTTTCCCACCTCACCCAACGCTTGCTTTCGCACTACCTAGGGAGAGCAGACCATGCGAAATATGCGTTAAAATATACAAAAACGTGAAAAAACATCCCCGATATTATCGATAGTAGCTTGAAAAACGACGAACAGATTATAATAATTTTTGGCACAAATATTTGCGACACAACTGTCTATTAAATAGTTGTTTAAGTTTCTACTTCGTCGAATGTGTGTTTCTGCACTACCTGAAGAAATCTGACCAAGCAAAATATGCATTGAAATAAATGGAAAACGTCGATAAATTTTATTAATCCACATCTGTGGCCCCCAACAACTAGTTGATTACACTATTTGGCTGTCAGGCAGCAGTGTGTCTACCAGATGGCGTTCAGGAATGTTTATGAATTCAAGAAGCGACTGGAGAAGTCTGGATTAGTCTGGAGCAGAACATTATCGACACTGCTGTCAATGAAGGGAAAAATCATCTCCGTTGCATAATGGGCACACATTTCGAGCAATTATACTGCAGGCAATTGAAAAAAGAACAATTAGATGAAATGTCAGCCAATATGTCAAAAATGTAAACAAAATGTGCATTTGTGCGTTATTTAGATTTGGATGCCACACTGGGTAAAATGTAATAATTCGTTGGTTCTGCATTCCCCATGTAGTCAGAAACAGACGTTGGGTGAGGTGGGAAAGTAAATAGTTATTTGATGGCCAGTTGTCTTAGAAATATTTTTTACTAAAAATTATTAAAATCAGATAATTCTTGTTCAAGTTACAGTCGATAATGTTCGGGATGTTTTTTGAGACGCAGTGTATATTTCACAAGGTATGTTAAAACGCATTTACCGTGTGGTGGGATATATAATAATCACATTATTGCAAAGTGTTTGCAAAGTATGCAAGTAAAAGAGTTTTGAAAATTGGTTAATAATCGGCAAAGATATTGACAAAAGTAAAGTGACACGTTTTTATGGCCCACGGTGTATATCGAGATGTACGTAAGTATAATTAGTAAAAAACACGACTTACAATGTATATCTAGGTTTTAGCATTTTGGTCACGCTGTTACCTTGACTTTTGACAATAGCAAAGGTAGGTCTAAGCACTTTTTACATTTTACGCGAGACATGCGTTATTTTCTGGTGGGTTTGACGTCCAGCGACCTTGACCTTTAACCTTTGAACTAGAAATCGGGACAACCTGAAACCCTTGGCAACGTTCGTACTGATTCTCCACGTTCTTTTGCTTTTGAGATAAAAACACTGAAGTCCATCCATGTGGGACACGACAGACGGGCAAACAGGCACTACCTGTAACGCGACCTATTAGAACGGTTACATAATATAGCCAATAGAATGCTGGTAATAATAATAAGCGTGCCAGGTGACGGCGGCCGAGTGACGCAGATAATGGCGCTGAGTGTGCTGGATGATGTCATAGATGACGACGACCGATCCCACTGTGTACATTACGACGTCACCGTCGCCTAGCAACGCCACGTCACTGGCCGAGCAGACGCTGTAGCCGTAGCTGTGCACATCAATTAGTCAATCAAGCAATCAACATGGCATGCGAAAAACATACAGAGTGGGCCAAAAAATGGCACAAACTGTTTATACGCCAATAACTTTATCAAATATTAACCGATTTTTGAATTTTTTACTGTCGGAATCAGGAGAAAACTTGTAGTAATACTATTAGTAAAGATCCTACCACACCTCAAGTGTGTCGCTACACTGCCTAGTAAAATATCACTGTCTTTAAAGCAACAATTAAAAACAAGGCGATGCCTGTAACAACACATTCTAAAAAACTAACAACAAAACAACCTGTTTATTGCTCCAGTTGTTGTCCAAATTAACTGTTACATCTCGCAGTTTTCACATCAAATACTCAATGTGTCCGCTTTGCTGCTGGACGATGCACTCAAGCCGGCGACGCCACTGACCAATGGCGCGATCAACCAAACGCTGCGACAGTTTGCCCCTCTCGGTGCTCCAGAATTGTCGTGAATTGTCAACATTGATAAACCATCCACGAAAAAAACCCTCACACAGCATAATCGACGAAATTTTAGTTTAAGCTGTTTGGAAGCCACATGGCAGGCTGGAGCAACGTTGATCACGCAATTAGTCACTGTCGTCACCTGCTTGAGTGCGATGTCTGACATTTCACAAGATAGTGTAGCGACACTTATGAGGTGTAATGGGATCGTTAATGTTAATGTTACTACGAATTTTCTGCTGATTCCA
>Ga0209671_1009301_pt1 | contig 10308 bp, 8 predicted proteins | sample WorMetHERISLAND2_2_FD_187401 | JGI IMG/M metagenome (GOLD analysis project Ga0209671, IMG submission 187401) | Marine gutless worms symbiont microbial communities from Max Planck institute for Marine Microbiology, Germany - Olavius geniculatus... | ecosystem: Host-associated > Annelida >... | reverse complement strand
ATTTCGAATAAATCGTCATTGAACCTGTTATGCAGATATCATTGCCTACAGCAAAACAAGACACTAATGCGCGCAGAGGCATCGTTGGTTAAAAAAATTAGGCGGGGCAGAAAGTTGGGATTTTTTCATAAGTACTGCACATTTTTGACAGAATTCTAACGTACGGTTACAAATTTTAGGCAAAAAAAGTTCTGGGTGCTAAAATATAGGATGGGGATTTTGAGCCCTAAATCTTCCATATTTGGACGATAATTTTCGGACAAAAAGATTATCCGACAATTTTCCAACAGCCAAAAATCTAAGGTGGGCAATTGATCCCCCTACCTCCGCTGCTGCGACGCCACTGAGAAAACGTGGAAAAAAGGTTATGATGAAAACAAAAGTGATCCGCTTTATTTCTCAACATGGTGCAATATTTTTTTAATATTACTGGAAAATACTCAATGAAAATTTATGCTTATTATCGCACGTGTCGCAAGCTGTGTGCGAGGGCAACGCAACTGTGATAAGCGTTAAGGCGTATTTAAAGCGACAGAAATAAATCTCAGATAAAAGACCTAAATTCGTTTTACCTATTTGCGTTTAACTCTAAAGAATGTACAAAGCGGCTGCACTGAACTGAAATAAAATGCCAGTTCAGTTGCGCTGATCGAACTGTAGAGTTTAGTTTCTTTCGTTTGCTCTGTACGCGCTTTTAACAAGCGAAGATATTGCAGCTATTTTATCGTCACAGAGCGAAGACGACGCGCTGTTGGCTGGATTGTGCGCCCAATTGTCAACTGAACGTTCTCTCTGTCAATCACTTGCTGCTAAGAGCAACCCGTCTGCACGAAGCATTGTGCACAGCAGCAGCAGCAGCAGCAACAGCAGCAGCGGTAGGCGCTACTTCATTAAACGCGTCATCAGATGACGTCTTCTTCTTCGTCTTCAGTATACAGGTTGAACATACCTACAGTTGAAAACTTCTGCGTTGGCGTACCGTCAGTACAGCGCGCATGGGTGTCTAGGAATCGTCTTAATGCGAATAAAATAAAATAGAGACAAGTGTCTCTGACTTCTCACAGATAAGTCGCGGCTCCCTTTTACCGGCACAGGTGGAATATACATTGTACCTAACGAAGTCGTTAGCGTCATGTCGACGTCGTTTTTTGTGGAATCTCTGCTGATGTCTGATGACGTCAGAAATGCCTACGGCAGCAACAGCAAACACGTAAATATTTATATTTCTGAATACGTATTTATAGTTATGTGTAATGTACTGGCTTGTCTTATGCTATACCGATAATTGTTGTGTTTGATGATTGTGTCGGTTTTTATTAATCAATCAATCAATCAATAACCTAAACTGCATATTAATAGCAGTGTCACTTGAGCAAAACCTTGCATGCTCTGCTATTATAAACATGCATTTCTAAGTTGCTGATTTGTTGTAACTAACATTTTCAACATCGTTGTAACGTTCTGTGCACAGTTGCAGGCCTAATCATTGACGTCGTGGCAAGTGAAACAAAGGCAATTGCCTTTTTTAAATTTTAGCCTGTCAGAAATTTTTTTGCAATTTGTTTTTATGAAATACAAAACTTAAAGATAGAAATCTTCGTTTTAAAAAAATTAATGCGCAAAATTGAAATTTGAGCACTTATAATCTTCTTTGTCAGAAATTTGCATATTGCAGATATCTATCGATAAATTAAAACCTTCCGTCGTTTTTAAACCACCACGCCGCTTACTGCAGTAAAATGTGTGTTATGTTGTATTAGAACACGTGTGACAGTCACAGTGCAGTGGACGTCACCAGCGTGAATCAGTTGTTATCGACACAACCTTTTAATCACAAACTCGACGCAAGTCTGACTAACAGAAGTAAGCCGCAGAACGCCGGTAATCACGACGTTCTACTTGGTTCTGAAATGATGACGCAACGGTTTAGTCACCACAGACCAGTAACAGCATATCACTGCGGCGGTTCTACGCCATTGCCCGTCGATCGCTACGTCCACTTCCAGTCCTTACAAGTCGCTGCCGCTGCCGCTGTTGATGCTTACCTACAGCAGCTACAGACGCTGACAGCCACGGTGCACACATCTCAGCGAAGTGGTAACAGCAACAACGTGGCAAAGACGATGAAAGGACGATGCGTAGCACAACGTCGACCGAACAAAGGAACTGGTAACTATAGCAAAACTAATAGCAATTAACTTTGCAAAGATTGACAATTAATTAGTTGTTAATTTTGTATATCGCAGCGATGTAGTGAGAGCAGCAACGTCGCAAAGATAATGAACGAATGATGCTTAGCAGACACGCTTCAGCGATGGCAGCTCAATAAGAATAAGTTGGTAATGATTTTAAAAAGTTTAAATGTACATCGATCAATCATTAATTTTGATTAAAAGCTAACTGTGATTATTGTCCAGTAGCACATGCTTTTGTTTAGAGGAGAACGCTGAAACGTCGAGTAATTGAAATGTCGGTTAATGGAATGTTTGAGTAAAAATGCAAGTAATGCTTTTAATTGGATACGTCGACTATAGAAAACGTTGTGTAACAGCCACTAACGGGAAATGTCGAGTAAATGAAACTGCGAGTAACAGCCAAGGACTGGATATGCCGAGTAATAGAAACGTTGAGTAACGGTCACGGATGAGCCTACGCACTTTCCCGGCGTAGTCAAAAGAACAACGACAAACGAGTACGAGAGAGCATAGAAAAATACTTCAGTAGTCAATATTCGAAACTCAAGTTTCTGCTTGTAGTTAGCCATTGTTTAAACATTTCTAAAGTGAAGAGAACTCCGACACAGAGGAACATAGTTGGGATGAAAGTGTCCAAGACGACTTACAAACAGTGTCAGTTTTCATTCGTCTGCTGCGTCTGCGTGTATTGCCAGTATTTTTGGTTTCGTCGTCGTCAGATAACTTTTGCAACATTTGTTCTGCTAACCAAAAACTAAGATTGTGTTTTTTCTTGTAGTCATGCACCTTTTTGCGATTCATGTGCACATTAAAATGTTTGTAACTACAAAGAAATGTAGCATCTGTAAAGGAGAATTAACTTGCAACTGCTTATTCTTAGTTGATTAACTCCCGCATTTGCATAGCTTACTACTGTTTCTATTATGTGTCACGCAAACAAACATCGCGCTATTTCATTTTTTGATGTGTAGAAACACTTTTATTTTAATTAACTTGTTTTAACAATACTGTTTATAAAATTTGTGCTTCGGGATTTTTCTGAATGTTAGATTTTCCAATTACTCGACATATCTAGTGCACGGTCTTTACTCGGCGTTTCTGTTGACATTTTCAGTTCGTAGTCATTAGTCGACGTTTCCGTTACTTGGCATATACGGTCAATGACCATTGTTTTACGTTTCAGTTTCTCAGCCTTTCCTAACCCTGCCAAAACCCTATGTTCGACGTTTCAATTACTTGACGTTTCAGTGTTACCGTTTAGAGTCGTCATCAGTTACTCAACTAAACGATCAGTGATTGTTTTTCTTCCAGTCTTATATAGATCGTTAACCTACTCCAAAGTATGGGCACTTTGTTATTTTTGTAAACACAAGCAACTTAATTGTCTCACTTTAGTGTGCTTTATTAGCGCGTTGCCTGCGTTGTATTGTAGTTTTGATCAAAATAAGAAATACGTAGTTATACACGTGTTTTACACGACGTGTTTTCTTTAAAATAAAAGTCTAATAAAACTCGCGAAAAAATTTTAGTGCAAAGGACTGAATTACGACATTATTTTGCTATAATTGATACTCACACTATGTTATGCAGTCTAACTTTTTTTGATTAGATTGATATTATAATGCTGTATAATAATTGCTAAACGTCGTGGTAAAATTGATACATTGTCAAGAACAGCACATCTTCGTAGTTTTTTAAGTTAATATTATAACAACATATGACCTTTTGATAATGTTGCCTCAGATTTTTTCGACAAAATGTAATGGCATAAAAAATGTTTAAATATTTAATTACATGGAGAAAAAACTTAAGCATTACGTTCCACTGGACATTAATTTAGCTCTTTGCTTGTACTTAAAGCGTTTTTTGTGAATTATTGTTATTTTTAAGTTTGTGTAGTTTTTCGGTATTCGTTTTTTGTGTTTTTGCGTTTACTTTTGTGTTGCGCAATAAAAGATTTACTTATTTATTTAAATCGCAATATTTTATGTATGTTTGTGTTGAACGCAGTTACTTTCGGCTTCAGCAGTCAGTCCAAGATGGCGTCGACTAGGGATCGACGTTGTCGCACTGCGTTCACGAGTGATCAGTTGCTGGAACTCGAGCGTCAGTTCGCCGCCAACATTTATCTCACGCGACTGCGCCGCATTCAGATCGCTCAGGTGCTAAAACTCTCCGAGAAACAGATCAAAATCTGGTTCCAGAACAGACGCGTCAAACACAGGAAAAAACTGAACATGATGACGACCGAAGATGCTGATGCTGATGATGCTGATGACGTCACCGATGACGTCATTGCAAGTGCTGAACGTCGACGTCACTGCTCATGTCAGCTGCACACTTGTAGACAACAGCGTCTCTAAGTCAATGACGTCGATATTACTATAAGTCAGTGAAAATCCTCGCTAGTGCCGACGTAATTATATGGGGCCGCCGCTTATACTTGCGCAATCCTAATCCCAACTAGCCAATCTCAACCGTTGCCTCTAACTTTTTAAACTGAAAATTGGCGCATCGGTTATTTTTGTTTCGGGGAACGTATATAGTGCGCTAATTTTGCTTTGCTACATTTTTTTTGTTTTTTTAACTAGAAACACGTTTAGGATAGATAAACGGAGAAGATTCGTAATTCCAACCTTATTGAAACATTTTGAATATTTATCTAATACGGAAACACAGGGAATTATCATTCGTGTATGCACTTAAGTGTTCGTTGATCGATTTGCAAAAACACGCTATTTTTAACAGTATCTTTGTCAAATTATTATGCTTCACAGATTTAACTGCGTTTCCGTATCAGATATTGAGTCCCGTGATCACGCGGCCTTTTATTCCACCGCACGTGTAGGCTACGACATTCTTCGTGAAAGCGATGTGAAAGTGCATTGATGCCAGTGTGGACTTAGCAGAATATACCAACTGTGACTAAGGTCTACTATTAGCTACTGTTGATGTGCTCACGATCACGTATTAATTACGTTTACTATTTATACGACGCTCGAACTCGAAACATTCTGCACTCGCGAAAAACGCCCGATGTTTTGTATCGTACGCTTTCGCCTTGTTTTTATGTCATATAGTTTTTATACAAACATGAAACAAAAAACATATCCCGGTTTAATAATGACAAGTGCCGAAATAATTAGGTATTTTAAAAGTAGGCCCCTACAGAAGAGTGTTAAATTAAGGTTCAACAATTTGCTTAAGTCTTACTTCATGCCATTACTGTTACTGTCGTGTATTTTTTTGCATAGAAAATTCTTTCACAACATTCAAGTAATTATATGACATCGTCATTTACTGAAGGCAAGATTAAAGTAAGCGTTAAATGTTACTTTAAAGTCAAAACTCTGCTACTCAAACTGATTAGAAAACAACGAAAGTCTCTTCTGGCTTACTGTTTGCTTTCATTTTCCAGCAAAACGGCGCGCTTGCACAAGCTCTGCAATGAATTTATCAGCAAACACAGCGCTTAAAAGCAAAAAGTCGTCTGCAGGCTCAATGAAACAATGTGTCTTGACAAGGGTTTAGAAATTTTGTAAACTCACTTAGGGTTTATATTGGCCGGTGATCTAAGCTGTTAATTATTGGCGATCCCATTTTCGCGTACCTGTACGAGCGTGCAATAATATTGACTGATGAGCAGTAAGTATGTAAGTATTGGGTGTCTCCTAAACTATCACGTTTCTGAACTTTTACCAGACGATGTCGGCCAAAGCCTGGACAGTTAAACAGTTTTATCACTGCTTTAAGTGGTTTCGGTTATTTTTTTAATCAGCGATCGAATTATTTTTCGCAGCCTTAGAACTAGAACGGGCCAAGTCAACACAGTCATATGCCTCGGTACAAACATTCACGCGCCTATCACACGGAAAAAAATCAGACCACAAACGCAAAGTTCGCGTGCGGCGCCAATTTGATTGAGCCGAGTTTCGGGACTGTCAGGGTTACGACGACTCAGCCGAGTAGTAGGCTACAGATCTTTTTGCATGTCTACTATAGCGGGTGGTCCGTAAAAAAGTAAGCCATTGACTTTTCTCCGTTTATGACTTTATCAAATAGTAACCAAATTTTAAAATTCTTTCTTTATCCACTCAGCAAATTTGAAAAATACTAACAATCGCACTTTTAAATTAAACGTGTCGCAAAATAGGCCTATAGTCAGCTTTAGAATATACTAAAAGTGGCAACGTGCACTTCTCCAAACCAGAAGCTAATTAAATTTTACACAAATTATTTACTGAAAAATGTGTTTGTAAATATTTGATGCAGTTATGCAAAAACTGGAATTTACTGTAAACTACATTCATAAATTTATTAACAACATTAAATAAATTTCATATTAATTATGAACAACTTTTAATTATTTAGCATTTTTACTATGTGCGAGTTTTTCAATGTGTATGCAATAAAGGCGCAATTTTTTTTAAACTGAAGACTTCTTTGTTTACACTCCACAGGGTAGATTGTTATGAGACTATAAATAACAATCTGCCGTAATGCATGAGTACATCACAGTTTATCAAAACGCAGCACGAATCAATATGAGCCTACTGGTTCTAAGTAGTGTTATTTTAGCAACTATTTACATTTTGTATGAAATTCTCGGCATAATTAATTAGCTGTTTTCATGTGGGACTAACGCACGAGAGAACAGCATTCCACACATAGTGACCTAGCCCGCGGTTCGTCTGTTAAAGTATTGCTGATAGTAATGCTATTCATTGGCTGCTGCTGCTGCGGCGGCGGCGGCGGCGGCGGCGGCTACTGCTTTGTAGCGTGGTGCATAAAAGATGCTAGCACTGAGCTTGTGCTCACAGAAACTGTCAGCACTAACCGTAACGTTTATCAGTGTGACAAACGCACATGAAATGTAGGCAAAACGGGACTAGTTCGAACAATAATAACAAGAGTAAGCCTACGCGAAGCAGCAGTTTTTTTACTCACATAACGGCTGCAGTGAACAAACGTTTATCCAACATAAACGTTTCTATAGCTAAGACAAGTGTTGGCCGATGGCTATGAAGTCGTCATCTCGAGTTCACAGCGGCCTTCTTCTTATGCTGGTGATTGCTCACTGCTGCTGCTGCAGCCCGCTGCGTCATCATCATCATCATCACACCCAGTCTCATCGACCGCTCAACAGATACTGGCGTCACGAGTCAGTCTCTGACACTCAGCAGTCAGGTACGTCGAGCAGCTTAATTGCGATAGACTTTGAACTTCTTTCCGGCCTATGGACCATACGTTCGTGATGACTTACGTCAAATAGTAGACTAACCGATTTTCAGAATATGTTTTTACTAGTCACGTCATAAAATACGCTAACCCTAAATCTTCACACACACTGTCTATAAACGCGCCGAAAAACAGTAGTCACTTTTCGAATAAAGTGAAAGGTACAAAGGCTACCTTGTAAGTTGTAATTTATTTATTCTGAGGTTAACCCCATTTGAAAGTAATTCTAAACATCGACGCGTTTGAACGGTTATGGGATCTTAATTAATAGTTAGCCTACTTAATATTTGCAACAAATTTATTTTAGAGTAATATCGGTGGGAAAATTTTAAAAACTGGTCAATATTTGACAAGCCCGTCGAGATCCACAGCGGGACCCGGGAAAACATTTTCGCGGGGTCCCTCTGGGGAAAAATTTTTGGATTTTTAATGTGGCATTTTGGTGTACTATATATTTTTTTTAAATTTTATCGACAACATGGCCACCTTAAACGTCGTGGGGCCCGGGGTAACTTATCCTCCCTACCCTCTCGCGAACCTGATATTTGATGTAATTGGGAGTACAAAAACTTAGGACATAACCTAATTTTCTGTTTATTTGCTGTAATCGTTGTTCAGGGCTGACGAGATGTCTCAGGCACTCGACGTCAGAAGACGGTTGTGAGGCGTACAAATGTGTCGCCGAGCAGATCGCATGTCCGTCCGTTCAACAAAGCGTCGCTCATAAGTTTTGTGTGGCTCTTCACGACTCGCATCTTCTGCATTCCCATGCCAGTTTTTCCTTGTTCTGCTTGATATAACTGTCTTGTTACGTTGTGCGGTCATCCTAATTTTTATAGACTGCATTATGGGTCCTGTTCGTTTATGCTGTACGACTCGTAACTCGAAAATCAAAAAGCATAGAAAACAAACAGGACAAGAGTAACTGATGTATTAATTTTCAGTTCGAAAGCTCGAAGGTCACGGTTTAGGCCATAGTTTGCGGGTTGCTCAACTTTAGGCTTACGGCCGCGTAGGTCTAATATTTCGACACTGGGCGAAATATTTTTTGGCATTTTATTATTGTTGCCACCCGTTTGACCAAGTTTTGAACTATCTTAACTTGCAAATCATTGTTTTAGCAACGAGATTGTTCATTAATGTGAATGACAACCATAGGCCGTAACGCTGCACCAGCTGCGTGCAAGACAGTCACCGTCGCTTTATCAGTTAGTTGTCTGACACCGCGTCTTTCAAACGAAACCTTAAAACATTACCGTTCCAGCGAGCATTCTTAGACTAATGACTATTTCTATGAGTATTTTAGACTATTTCATGTAATCATTTTTTTCTAGTTTTTGTTGGGTTTTACTGTTTAGTTTGTTTGTTTTTTTATTTATTTTGATTAGGCCTACTGTTCTAGCGATCATTATTACACTGATTTTAATTCTCGTTAATATTTTATTTCACGTAGTTATTTTTTGGTAGTTTTAGTTGGGCTTTGTTTCTAAATTTCTAAACCACCGTTTTGTTTTTTGACTAATTAACTGGTTAAACAGGTGATGTCTTGGGCTGAGCGGACCAATGAGTGTTTGATAGAGCGCACCGTGGCTCATGCGGTTGCTGGGCGTAGTCTGCAGTGCTCCAACGTTGACGTGATGATGCGAGCTGACCTGCACGCCTGTACACAGCTCACTAATGCCGCAGCGTGTCGTCAGCTGCTGATGCTGCAACGCCGAGATACGCTCAGACTCTTCACTCACATGTCAGTATCGCTCACTATCGTTGTCACAGCTAGCTGGACTTAGTGGTCAGGTGTGCACGATACATTTGAGCCGAGACCGAGACGAGAGCCGAGACGCATGTTTTCGAGACCGAGACGAGACCGAGACGAGACCGAGACGAGACGTTGCAGCTCCCGAAACGTTGGCTGAGACATAGGCCTTTGGCAAAAACCATGGAAAATGACAAAATTTTATGTGTATTGTTTTTTTTTTGTTTTTGCAGCTTTGTTGGCATTAAAATAAAATGAAATGTTAGTGCCACAAATGACATTTCAGGTGATTATGTTAACGTGTTGTTGTAACTTTTCCACTTAATTAAAAAAATTATTAATGATAAATTAACAGCTTTTGCACCACTACAAGCACTTGAAGTCTTGCAGACGCTGACAACTAAGTTTATCGCAATTTGTAAGCAACTGAAACCAGTAAACTGCAACTGTTCGTTTTACGTTATCTACATTTGGCTGAATCATTTTTAACATCATCAGACATTTTATTATATCGCGACTGCTCTCCATTTTTTTATTTATAGGTCACTTGCGTGACGAACAGATTGATATGACGTAATTTTGCTTCATAATATAATGCGAACGAGTATAGGCCTATCTAAGCCACGAAGTAAGATATGATGTCACACTGATTGGTATCGGTCTAACTGCAGCCATGCATAGCCTGCACAAAACGACTCGGCGAGACGCAAGAAGACGTATTCCGACGAGACCGAGACTAGACGCTAGTACGTCTCGAGACCTAGAGGTGAAGACTGAGACCACATCCCTGTCAATATTTCGCTAACATTCTTACTGTAATAGGCCTATGTATAAAATACGATTAAGTCTATATTTGAGTACTTTGGCTGTTATTGTAAAATTGTAATTTTCTTTCAGCTACAGAAACTATTGTGGAATAAAAAAAATAGCGAAAAATTATAGACTGGGAAACAAAGAACAAAATTATGAGTCTACATTAGAATATTTTAGCACAATTATACCACCATACAGCTTTTTTATCTTTTCTTCATGAACAGTGCGAAAACGCTTTTTTCTCCTCGAAATACAAAATTAATTGTACCAGTACTTATGCTACCGAAAATCTACAAATGTCGAAGTCGG
>Ga0209671_1009291_pt1 | contig 10312 bp, 4 predicted proteins | sample WorMetHERISLAND2_2_FD_187401 | JGI IMG/M metagenome (GOLD analysis project Ga0209671, IMG submission 187401) | Marine gutless worms symbiont microbial communities from Max Planck institute for Marine Microbiology, Germany - Olavius geniculatus... | ecosystem: Host-associated > Annelida >... | reverse complement strand
CTATTTTATGCTACGAAATTGATATCTTTATGTGTTGCCTGTTCTCCAAGACCACTGTAGCTTTGACAGTGTTTGTTTTGCTAGGTAATGTGGTCACACAATAAAAGTGCGGTGGGTGAAAAAACTTCACGTTTACGCGCCATAAATTTCTGCTTGTAGCAGTGAAAAAATGGTTAAAATCGGTGCTGAATTACCGAAGTTATCCCAAAGATAAAACTGGGTATCCGTTTTTTTGGACTACCCTGTAGTACACGGTTATGGCTAACCTACCATACTCGAGAATGACATAAAATGGTCGCAAAAATGCACCACACAGTACAACATTGTAGGCTATAGGCCTATAATTTCGAAAACTTTTCCCTGTTAACATGCTATACTCCGGCCACAAACCCCATGTACCCTGTATAGGCTAACTGCTGCTCAGAACCCAAACGCTCAAGAAATTGAAAGACTGAAACTGAAGAAAAGCGAAAGAATAAGAAAAAAGAACTTTGAAAGAAGATTTTTAAAAATAACAAGTAGGCCTAAAAAACGAGGAAACGAAAAGACGGTTAGAAAAAATGGAAGCGAAAGACAGATTTAACGAAATTCCGAATACGCCATTAGTGTACATGTAGCTTACGTAGTGTGAAAAGTTCTGTGGCAGAAGCAACGGGACTATCGGTGCAGCAGCAATGGCATCGATGACAAACAGAAGGAGACAGATTTGTAATTTGTTGTGACAGTATAGCATGGGGACCGCAACACAATATCAACCGGCCGTCAACAGTGAACGTATCACACACTGTCACACTGCAAGACAACACCATTGCGGCTTCGGGGAGTTACGAACCCGAAACATAGAAACATCGACAGGACTGCTTGGTTCCCAATTCTTAGTCGTCAGAATGATATTGTGTTTCTGCATTGTAAGCCTCCGTTGAATCTATTCACAACGACTAATAAGTTAATTAGCTAACTGCATGTATTTTGCGAAATTAACTGATTAATTTTTATTGCAAATATTTATTTTACATTTATCTTTACCATGTCCGAAAAGAATGACACTGTAATACAAACATTTATTTACATGTAGACATATATTGCGTTAAATGCTACAAGCAAAACCAGGTTAACAACCAAAAAATGCGGACTTCAACAGAAATGTATTAAGCTGTCGTTTAAAATGTTCATATACCGGTAGCAAAAATTTTCACATAGACCCCTGCAGAAATTCAATCCCCAGATAAGATACACCCTCGCAGAAAATGGAAAATAAAAGCTGTCCACCGACAGTTAGGACTAGATGTGCTATACTGCGAGACATGCGAACGTAAAAATAATTATATAAAAAATAATTATACCGAGATGATTGACGGCAAAGTCCTGTTCAAAACCGTCTTCCGTCTCGCGACGTTTGCATGAAAACACACCGGCGTTATTGACGAGAATGTCCAAACGACTCTCCACTGTCACACAACAATCAACATGTATTTTAGGCTTCACACAGTGATTAATACTCTGAGGATTTTTTACGCCCAGCAAGCTACAAGTACCTATTCCTTGACTGGCTGTCAACTTCAAAACACTTGAACTGACAGACTTATCAGTGTATTCGCCAGCGCTGTTTTACAGAAGACATCCACCAGACACTGCAAGCATTAATTACAAGCTACATGACCTTCAAGTGCATAAAAACTACAGAATACGTAATGCACTTGCGTTAATTAGCAGTTATGCGTATTTTTCTATTTTGTCCATAAGATACTCGCCCGAAACATGGCCGTCTTTCGCCGCGACCACTCACGGGCTATTGGAAATTTTCTGTAAGATTATTAAGTATGATACTTATACCTAACAAAACGACTAGATCTGTATAGGCAGAGCGTAGTTCACAACTGTATGGGACGCGTTGAGCCGATTGCCGCGCGCTGCGTGACGTCCATCATTATTGGCCTACGCGCTTTTCGGCGTTCATTCTCACACAGTGGCGTACATGCATATGGCCAAAGAAACTTATCACAGGCAGAGAATGTTAACTCCACAAACGACGACGTGAAAAATGAGACCTTCATATCAATCTGGAATTACAGTCTTTAGAAAGAAGGTGCCTTAATCAGGACTTAATAATGTGTTACAAAAATTGTTTGTGGAATGGTTGATGTAAATTTATCAGACTTTTTACATTGTCTGGTTCTAGTATTACACGTGGCCATTGCTATAAGATTAGTTTTCACCACTGTCGTGTCAATGCTCGTTTAAATTTTTTCAGTAATCGTGTTATAGCAGTTTGGAACTCTCTGCCTGAAACTGTTGTGACAGCCCCAACAATAGACATTTTAAAATTTTTGCTTATGAAGCTTGAACTGCCTATAGTTTGATTGTATTAGTTTTATTTGTATTTGTTCTATGTATTGCCTATTTTTCTTTTTCTTTTTTAACAGGGCACATATTAGAGGTTTGCCCTTTGTGTCCTTTATCAGACCACATGCTGTGTTATTGATTTTATGTTTGTAACTTCGTCTGGTATGAATTAAATGATGATGATGAAGTCTGTGTGTCAAGGATGTCGTTTTTTCTGCATTCACTTTGCGTAATCGATTACGGAATCTGGACAAACATTGTTATTCAGAAAAAGACTTCAAAACGCTGTTTACCGGTTCCCGTAATAAATTATTTCCCTTGAAAAACTGCTATTGAGTGTGTTTATGTCATTAAACATCAAGCTGTTAAACAACAAACTGTCGGGTAGCAACAACGCATTACGCAGCCAATAATTACACAAAAGAATGTTGAAACTGTGCTCGCTTTATGCAAAGTGGAGACAGGTCCTAACTGGGACGTCATCTCCATTCATCAATTATTGCCTCGTCGATAACGATGTGCCACAGACCAGACCAGACCTCAATCAAGCGCTGCAGCTTCATTCACCGACGCCATGTATATGCATGCATTTTTACACGGGTTACGCCAATCCTGGTATATCTGGTAACGCCACTGCTTTCGCAGCAGATACAGAGCGTCGCAAGTCTATATACTTTAACGTCCGCACAACCACTTGAACACCGTCGAAACATTGTCGACGTCACGCTTCACGTGAGACGACTCACTAAACTGATGATACAAAACAGCAGTGTAAACGTCTCAACAGAGAACATACCCATTCCAATGCATTTACGCTATGACAAGGCTCAACGTGTAAATAAAGCTATAAATAAATATACGCACAGAGCCGTAATGTCATGACATCAGAAGCGCTCATGTATTGTGACTTACTTTAATCTCAAAGCATTAATTTACAGTGGAAAAATTTACTTTTCAGCCTGTCCCGCGCACGGCCGATTCGGATTTAATGAGCACTGTGCTTATACAGTAAGTTACAAAGACAAGCTTTGAGCTACGTTAAAATCACATTTCAGTTCCGTTGATTTTATCGTGTGATTAGGGGCGTCTATCCCTTCTTAAGTCCTTGCAGCAAGTCCCCCTAACTTAAGATAAGGCGCCGCAGGCGCCGAAAACGAGACGCCATAGGCGTCAAGGTGGTGGATAGAGAGTCTGGGGGAGCGTCGTGAGCTCCCACAAGAGGGTCCGGGGCGGATCCCCGGCGAAAAACTAACGAATATGATGCATTCTGAGCATCACAAAATACTTGTGCTTGTAAGATATCGTAAATATTTATCAGAAATGCAGAATTATATTATTTAACTTTCAATTTCCCTAATTTCCCAGAAATATCTCCCCTATTTTTTTCTTGAAGCATGTGCTCCAAGTTTCAGCCTATATTGTGTAGACGCCTCTGCGTGTGACAGACATTAGACAAGTGTAGTTAACAGTCAGAAAGCACTACAGGTAGAGAAAATATACAAGCGAGAAAAAAAGAAAGACAGGGAGAAAGAGCCAGCTATATGGCAGCTTACGTCGCAAAAACTGTTGAGCGAAGCGTCTAACTGACGCCAATGACGCGAGATCCAGCAGTCTGCAATGCACGTCAGTGTTACCAGTCTCAACAGCAATCTCTTCACATGCCCTCAGTCCCGCCGACTCATCACGACAACCAATAATCACCTTCGCTCCTGCACTCACAGCAACGCCTTCATTACTTTCAACGTATATTAAGTTTTCACAGTCTTTATACTTAAATTATAATCGCCATTTGATTTTGATTGCGACCCGCAGGGTTAATAACAACACACCTACGTTTACGTTTACGTCAGCGGCGTAAGTAAATTTTGAGCTGTCGGAAAATTTTCGAAAAATCTTTTTGTCGTCGAAAATATGCAAAATTTCGGGCCAAAACCCCATTTTTGAGAAATTTAAAAACAACACAAATATTCCAAGCCGTTATATTCTCCACTGTCGGAACTACACGGTGCTATTGCGGCGACAAATGTCGCCGCACAAAGCGGGCATAATACACTAATGCGGCGGTAACTGTCGTTATCCAAACTGCGTGCAAATGTCGGTTCAGCAGTTCAGCGCCAACTCTGCGTTTCTAATTCACAGTTTTCAGTTTGGTTTTCGGCTGGGTAAACCCGAGTTGGTTAGTGGTGGTGCTGGTTAGTGGACGAACGCATAGTTTGAGAATTTGCATTTTACAAACTTTAAGTATTTAAAAAATTGACAATTTCTACGAATCTTGTAACAGTAGAGATGGTCTTCGAAATAACTAGATTATGGGTGGACCGTGGAAAAACATGAAACAACTTATTTTGTTTACCGCCGCATTAGTCGCCGCAATAGATTTAGCCGTCGGAAATATGCTGTGCTTGTCAGAAAATTGCAACTTTCGGTTCCGCCTAATTTTTAACCCATGTGAATGACGCCGCTGGTTTTCGTACTCACGTATTTTGCGTTTCGATCAGCGCAACTGGTGCCTCGGCAGTTCAGCACCAATTGTGTGGAACGACCTTTCGTTTGAACTGAAGAACGGTGACATCAATACCCAATGTAGACAGTGTTTACGCGCGAAAGCAGCTACTGCTTTCAGCGCGTCTTAGGCATCGCAATTCTGTCTGTCTGTCTGTCTGTCCGTCCGTCCATCCGTCCGTCACACGGGTGGATCAGTCAAAAACGGTGCAAACTAGAATTACCAAATCTTCACCATCGGCTGCCCGGAAGACTCTAGTTTCAGGAACCGTAAAGCTTTTCCATAAATTCGAAAGGGGTCACCCTGAAACGAGGGCGCTAAATGAGAGGGGGTGGGCAAAATTTGTGATTTTTGGCCAATAAGTCACTGTATCTCAGTAACGGTACGAGATAGGGCCTAGGTTACTATTAATCACTAATAGGAAGTCGTACACTGGCTCTTGATTGCCACTGATTTCAATGACCTTGGATAATCTTGAACGCTTAAATAGGGGTTTTCATGGATTTTTTGGGGATTTTGGGCTGCGAGACACTTTTCAAGAGCGAATTGCGCCGAAACCAATTGAGATAGAAATAGACAAGTTGCATATAAAATTTTTAGCATTGAACGTCGATTTCGACGTCTCGATTTTCTAGGTTTAAGGAAACCTGCGCACGAGAGCATCAAAGAGCGGTACCCCCGTAAAAGTCGTTATTTTAATTTTACCGTTGTTGGCCAGTCTTTCGTGAAAACAGCTGGAGATAAACTGACAGTTTGCGAACAGGAACTCCTACAGGCTTTCGCGCGTCTCGTGAGCCTTAGCTCAAATTTCTTGTTTAAATCGGGCGTCGATCGAGTCACAGACCTATAACATGCGCCTCCGAAAACTTCTTTAAGAAGCCCTCAAAAATAAATCTAGGCCTACACTGTGAATGATTGATTGACTGATTGATTAGGCCGAGGCCTATAACGATCATAAACTGAAATGTTATCAATTACAAAACATTAAATAAAATTTATTTTAAAAACACTATAGTTCTAACACCTTATTACAAAAAAAAGATGGACTCTAATATAATACTGAATGAGCCTGATTTAAATACGTGACAGTGTCGTGGGATGGTTTATGCACGGTGATACGTTTAGATCGACGATCTGAGAATCTTGGACAAAAAATGATACCTTCAAATCGGCGATCTAAAAAGTGTGCAAAAATTGATGATAAGTTCAGATCACCGATCTGAACGTATAATTATCGACGGTTTATAGACCTTCTATGTCTACCAGGCATATAAATTCTACCATCTTCCCAATAATCTATCTACCCGATCTACCGCTAGAATTATTGAAATTGTTATATCACCTCTTCTAGCTAGTTCACAGGCTGTTGCTCTGCCAATGCCGCTGGTTGCCCCAGTGACCACGACCACCTTGTTGTCCAGTCTCACGTTCCACCAGTCTTTCTCGTTCATATTGACACACTGAAGACTACACGGTAGATCGTTGCAGTTTGTCAGAGGCGTGTGGACCTACAGAATGCGTCGCAGTCGACCGACTATGTGGCTTGCAGGTAGGCAAAACATCGTATTATAACGCAGCCGCCAAGTGATGACGCGCTGCTTTCCACCAACTCTGCTGGCAGCGACGGCAGCGCGTTCCGCGAATGACCATATAGAGTTGAATGCGCCCAGTGCTGCAGACGATCGAATGCGTCGACACACGCCCGCCGCCACGCTGTACATATGTGAATGGCCGGCGCCGGCGCCGCAGCTTGAAATTGCCTCTCGTCAACGACCGACAACCGTGAAACGACATGCATATGCAATGAGATGACGTCACGTCGGTTTCGTCGAATCACGGCGCTCGCAGGAAACCACATCAAACAGCTGCAACAGCAGCAGCTGCAGCAGCAGCTGCATGCTGCCGTGAATTCATATTGTTTACACACTTACTACCTAGTAGCGTAGCGTAAGTGCACCGGGCGCCGCAGCAGGGAGGCGTTTCCACTGCCCCCCGAGGGCCTGAACATAATTGCGCGATGGGCGAAAGGTCACATTTGGAACTGGGAAAATAATTGCCAATCGATTTCTGGAAGACGTCGTTTTTATGTACAGCGAATGTGCTCAGTTCGTTGTAACAACATTTACAATGCGGCAGTCGGCTTATTGGCTGCATTAGTCGTGCCTGTCCGTCTTATCTTTGTCTGTCTGTCTCGGGCCGTGCTGCTAACTTGAGAACAAAATACGTGAAGAAACATATCGGCAGTGGTCAACAGAGTGCCAATTTTCAGTTTGAAAGGTCAAAATTGCAGGTTACCGGATGTCAAAACCCTCGAAAAAATGACGCACGTAGCCTACGCATATGTTTACTTACAGTCACAGGCCAGCCGACCGGCTCAGGCGTCTTGCCGACTCCAGCGTCGACTGCAAACAGGTCTAATCATTTACTGTCAGCGCTCGGGATATTATAAGTGTCAGTAATTCGCAATTACCTCCGCCGACAGAAGCGACAATGAGTTTATCTGGTTTTTTTTCTTCAAAAATAGCTCCAATCGTTATGAACAGATATAAGGAAATTTGCCCCAGAAGTAAGATCCAAAATCCAATGACTTCCTTCTGTACTTTGCTGGTAGCACTAGCCTATGAAAAACAGATACCTGGGCCTATATCGGCAAAGGTTTGTGCTTTCGAAATACCCTATTTATTAAAGACGTGACAGAAATAGGCCACACACTTAAAGCCATTTTTGGAGCAAATGACAAATTTCGCGCCCATGGGTATAGATAACCGTATATCTGGTTCGTATCTTTTACCTTCCGGCACAGATCACAGATCAAACAAGAACGCGTGAAAACGGTTAGGAGAACCAGATAATTCATGACCACCCATAGGTCTGCACGCGCACAGAAGCCTTCTATGACTAATAAAACTTGGTCCAGCTGCATGTGACTGCATGCGGTAAATGCTGCAGGCGACCGCGAGCATCATTAGAGCCATTACAACCGTTTACGACCTACCGCATAGCGCATACGTGCGAGGCAGATGCGCGAACAGTACTCTCTAGTGGTCAACCGTAGATCAAAGGACGCGCTTGTTTTCAGTACGCTGTAAAGTGAGAAGTTGAGTGTCGAGTGATTGTGAGAGGGAAATATGACAAGGAAATGGCGCCAGCTACATTCTTCTTCTTGTTTCTCTCTTCTGATTGTTAGGCGGGCGATCGTTCTCAGCAATATATGTAGGCCTACACATAGTGACGCACAGCTTGCCAGTCCATCTGTCCGACACTTCAGTACGGGCTCCTAATTAAATCCAAAAAAAATTTTAAAAAGCGTAGAAAAACTGTCATGAGTGTAAACGTTCCCCAAGACGCAAGAATAACATGTTACAGGTTGAACGCTAAGATCACGGAAACCGGACATCAAAAACTTGAAGAAAAAGACGCATTATCTAGCGCATGACATATGACAGATCATGAGCCGGCCGTCACTGTTTCGGTCGGCAGAACTCAGCGCCGTATTCAAACCAATGTGAGGCCTAATTTACTGTCGGCGCCTCCGCGCCTGAGTCTAAGACCCTCGGCAGATAGACGGACGGCCGCACGCAAGTCAGCACATAAAATTACTATATTATGTGCTTGTTGTAAACCACAAAATTAGCCTGTTTTGACGAAGAATAACCTCGTAACACATCATCTTGCAGGAGAAAATCTTGTCCCCAATGAATAACCAAGTCAATTAAACCTATGCTTCGTGTCATTGCTGTGTGTACAGACAGACGAACGGGCGCCGTGCAGACACGGTTACGAACGATTTAACGGGCGATCAAAGACTGACGGATTTAATTAAAGGAGGCAAAAGACAGATCAACAAAGCAGGGACATGCCATGATACCTTCGTGAGCCTAGAGCTATCGCAATTTTTGCGAGTGCAGCCTACAACGGATCCATTTGAGTTTAATGGTCTTAGCTAGGCCTGCCGCTAAACGAGGATTAAAAAGACTGCTAGCGTAGAGTGAAGAGCAGAAGTGAACGAATTAATTCTTCGGGACGTTAGGTCGCAGCTGAGCTAAGATGAATTTCAGATGCAGGCAACACACTGCGTGTGCGTCGACCCCGCATTGATCATTCATGGATGCACGTTAACTCATTAATTCTGCACTGAAGCGCCCGGCCGCCGGTAGCTTAAATACGCTTACGTACGCCGCTATAGCCAACTAGCACCGAGTAAGTGGTCGATGATAATAACGATTGCCGATAGATAAAGTTCCGCTCCACTATAGACCTACCTGCTCTCGCTTCCGTCCATGTTTTATGTTCGTTACTAGCTCATTGCGCGCCGCTGTGGATATAGGTCAGAACGGACTACGGTACAAACAGCGCGAGTCCGCGGATCGCTGGAACGAAAACTTTTGTTCCAAATAGTGCTACTGTTAAATTGGGTCGGACTAGTGGCGTCGGTACGGTCACATTGCATTTGAAACAATAATAATAACAATTAGCCCGTCGTTCCCGTAGGCCTATATTGCACTAGCTCACTGTTTATTTTATATGTCAATAACAAACACTGCAGTACCACATCTGGTACGCCGCCAGTCACAATCGACGTGTTGGTGCACGAAAACGACTTCAGCGCATTAAGCCGTACATATGTTTTAAGCCGTATATGTGTCACATAAATCTATGCAGACTAGGCCTATACTCTAATGTCACACAAAATATCAGACACCGACGTCTGACTGAAATGAGACAGCGCTTTGTTTGAGAATCGCGGCTGTAGGGCCTATAGTCGGTTAATTAGCCTACGGTAATGTCATTTCTAGCTTATTTGCTGAAGAATATGCCACTGAAATAAGCCTAACGTACGTTATTATTTGCGACAGTCCTAACAGGCCGCATTACGGGTCTTGCCCGTCTGTCCGGCCGTCTTCTTGTCCTGTACAAGCGCCTAACTACACTATAGAGTACTCGAATGACAAAAATGGGCTAAGAAAATAAATTGGTGAACGTTCGTGCATATGAAAAGAGTAATCTGTGTGCAAATGTTTAATTAGTAGTTCAAAAGGTCAAAGGTTTGTTTTCAATTTTTTTGTTTGTTTTGTTTTTTTTGTTTTCAATTTTTCAGGCTTAAGGTTGCGCAGTGCAGTGAATGAGTATACGTATATGCCACAGCCACAAACTGTTTGCACTAAGCCAAGAAAAAAACTGTTTTCTAAGTTCATATTTACACAACTTGGAGACCATTTTGTATATGTCCCCTAGTTTCTAACATATATTGATAATACAAATGCCGTTTACCAGCAAGAATTGCAAAATTAAACAATGTTTGATGGTCTTTTTTTCATACCAATACAATATGCAATTAACATCGCCATGTGAGATTGCATCTGATATGATGCTGTGATTTTCTGCGTTTCCGAATTTCAGAAAAAATGGGCAAATTTGCGGCTTCCATTGAACATTTAAAAGCAAAAAGTGTTTCAGCTTCAGGGA
>Ga0209671_1009290_pt1 | contig 10312 bp, 7 predicted proteins | sample WorMetHERISLAND2_2_FD_187401 | JGI IMG/M metagenome (GOLD analysis project Ga0209671, IMG submission 187401) | Marine gutless worms symbiont microbial communities from Max Planck institute for Marine Microbiology, Germany - Olavius geniculatus... | ecosystem: Host-associated > Annelida >... | reverse complement strand
GCCTAAGCCAAAATCAAATTTGGTGCATAGAGATCTTGTGGCAACAATTTTAATTATTTTTCTGAGTCTGTAATATCTATTTTTAATAAAAAAAAACTGCACATGAGAAGGGGGAAGCGTCGACCCCCCACTGTCGCCTTTATGTTTAAGCCACTGCGCAGTCCGACATTTGTCGACGTCTCAAGCGAGTGGAACGACGTAGCCGATGTCGTGGCGTATAGGTAGTCGCGTAATTAATTGCCTGCCGCACGACTGCAGTCAGGAAGCAACTAATCCTTTCAGTGGTGGGCAGGTTACAGAAGTTATTTCAGCCAGTTGCCCATCACTAATCCTTTCAGTCTCTGATCTGTTGCTGCTGGCTGGCTGGCTATGCGGACTCAGTCGAACGTGCTAGTGACTGATTTGTAGCGGGAACCGAGACTCGGACCCGGTTCCAAAATTCATTACCCCGCACTTTCAAATCCGGGTAATTCATGCCCGTTTCTGTTTTTGCACTGGTTACTGATAAAAGGCGAAGAAAATAACGCTTTTTGTAGCGAAATTCTGTATACTGCAAGCGAAATTCGATCAACTTTATTTTCAGCTGACTGACCTATTTGATATAATGGATACATTGTTGACGTTTTTTTTAATACAAAAACCTAACTTTGTAAAAAAATATTGAACAGTTATATATGTACGTGTCACTTAACTGTCGGTTTTCCTTTACTTGCTTAAAAGTTAAAACCGGATCCGGGTACCCGGGTAATTGCAACCGGGCCTTAAAAAAATAATGCTGCAAACGCAGGCCATTGACAGAGCTTCAAATCCCTATCTGGATGCATTGGCGCTCCCACTACATGGCAAGAAAAAGAAGGGGGATCTGTGGTAGGGGGCTTTTAGTCGTAAGGGGCTTTTGTCGTGAAGGAGTGCAAGAGAAAGGGGGTTATATTCTACACTCGGCAAAGGTGTCAGGGAAACAATTGCCCCTCTTTCCTAAAATTTAGCCCTTGGAAATTTTTTTGCCGGAAAATTATAACGGTGCATAAATGTGTAATTTAAGGCCGAAAATCCTGCATGTAAAAGAAATTTGGAGGCAAAATTGAAACTTTACGTAAGCACAATCTCACACGTTGAAAATCTGCAGCTGTCTTCCGAAAATCTCAACTTCCTGCGCAAGCCCCTTCACCAAGTTTTTTAGCCTACGATGCAAGCTGCTGCATCCATTTCCCCCACAGCAGTTCCGGATTCAGACTGGTAAATAAAGATGTATATAGGTCTTATGCGGCCATCGATTGCCCGCGCCAGCAAACAATAGCCTATACTATACCCGCAGAGCAGCCGACAGACATACCACCGCTAGGAAAAATAGTAAGAAAAGATGAAAAAATGCAAAAAAACGAAAAGAGCGGGAAAAGTGGAAAACGAGGAAACACATGGGGAAAAGCAGAAGGAAGGGGCGGGCAGAGAGCCCCTGTGGTAATATCTAGAACTGTGCGAGCGCCCGGCGGGCCACGGCGTGCTGACTATTTGGCTATGTTTGTGCTATATCATGTCGGACGTTGTGCGGTGTGGTTGTACTGTACACGGCGAAAGCTACGGTGATGGATCGGCTGAAGCTTGGGCGCGCAGCAGCAGCAGCGGAGCGATATATCAGAGCGTCGCAATTCCAGAACAGAGACGGGCGTTGCGATTCGACAAACTTTGCTCCGCCGCTCAGCCGCAATTCCCACGCCGGCGGAAGTAAAAGTGAGCGGGTAAAACAAAAGTCTGGGAGGGAGCTGTGTCCCCAGTGTGATTCGCAGTCAAAGTTCCTGGTGAAGTCAGCACTCAAAGCTATGGAGCGTTATCTGCCATATGGGATCATACGGTAATATCACCCAAAAGCGAAAACAGGATAGTCTTGAGATGCTGTCTGCATGAAGACCGACAGTGATGGTGCGGAGGTGATGTTAAATGGATAGTAATGTTGAGGCCATTTTTGCGTAAACCGAAAATTGCGGGTCTACTGCAGTCGTGTAAAGAGGGGAAAAAATTTTTAGTGTTAAATTTTCCGCCATTCTTCTGGCAACCATAGGGATATGACAGTCGACTACCGGCCTGTTTGTCTGGGGTTAAGGCAGAGCACGTTCACCTGTTTCAGGTAGCACATACTGTGTGATCTCATGTGGCAGATGACGCTCCGAAGTTATAGATAGTCTCCCACTTGAAGCAACGGCGTCGTGGCTAAAAATGCAAGCGGGACAAAAAGTTGCAATTGTCCGACAGAGAAGATTATGGGTGCTCAAAATTTTAACTTTGCCTTCAAGTTTCCCTAAAATGGGTTTTGGCCCCAAGCCCTTAATTATATATTTCTGTACCAAAAAAATTATCCGACAAAAAAATCGACAACTTTCCGTCAGCCAGAAATTTAGGGAGAGTGCATTTGCCCCACGATATAAACAACTATTGATAAACTTTATCCGTCTTGAGTCTAAAATCTGAAGGTGCAGATGTAAATCGCAACTATTAATGGTAAGCCATGCGGATCAGATTTTCTAACATCTAAGCTTGCTCGAGACGGCCCACACGACCGCAACCCAGTAAGCCCCAGGCCTAACTATCGATTTTCCGCCGCAGTCGGCGTAATCCACGCGTCTATACTGCTAGCAAGCGAAAAGCCGCCACAGACCAGAGAAATGTGTTTGCTAGCCGCTAGGTGGCACGCAATTCAGTGATGTTGAACGAGGCCAACACCCCAAGCCGAGGACAAGACCAAGGTCAAAACCACGAGATTGAGGTCGAGGCCACTTGTTTAAGAATGAGGCCAAGAACAAGATAATAGGTAGAACTACAGAAATGACAATGACATCGTAAGCTATAGACGTTTTATGGTGATAACAAAGCCAAAGCACTACGACCGAGACCTGCAGGCTACAGACCGAGGCCAAAATGCTAAAGACCAAAATCGAGGTCGAGGCCATGGTTTTGAGACCAAGGCCGAGACCGCGGTCACAATTTTGGCTTTGAGACCACTATGGCTTCGAGGACTTAACATCTTTCGTTTTTATCTACAAGTTGTCATCAGCTATATGGGATCCCATTATGTTGCCTGCCAGCCGACAAAAATGAACGCGCCCCGCTTCAACCCCAGCCAGACAGGCCGGTGCTCGATTTACCTATCCCGGAGGGATGGAAGGCTGAGTTGACCTGAGTGGTTTGTTGTATAGCCCACCAAAATGGTTTACCTGTCCGCAGACAGTACCACCCACGACATCGCGATCGGAACTTCGCAAGTCCGACGTTTTAACCGTTGCGCTACCAAACCACAACAGTTACAGATGTTGCCCATTTACTCTTCACGCTGTCAAATGTTGGAATTCACTCATACATGCATGCATGCATGTGCACAGCACGTTGACCGCTGCAATTATCTAGCTACGCTATAGTGACTAGTGTAGGCCTACGGCCCATACAGTGAACCGTATGTAGCACACATACCAATTACTGTCTTCAGTCAGTCGCGGTGATCATTTACACAGTGCTGTTCTATCAGGGCCAATAGCTGCGGTCGCCGACGCACTTCGCACGGTCCAGTTTGTGTACGCGGTTGTAATCTCTTTCTGTATTTCTTGGACTTCTGGAGCTCCTTAAATTTTAGCTCGCCATTAGCATAATTCGGATTTAATCTTTAATCACCGACACCGGCTTCGGGGGTCACAAAAGTTAAGCGGGGAAGCAGAAAGTTGCAATTTCTCGACAGACAGCCGCAAATAAAATTGTGGACAGAAAGGAGATTATGGGTGCTTGAAAGTTCATTTTTGCCCCTAAATTTCCCAAAATGGAAAATGTTGGGGGTTAAGCTTTAATATTTTTGGAAGAAAATTTTCCGACAACAAACAGATTTTTCGATAGACCAAAATTTGGAAAAAAAATCCCCCTCTGTTACGGCGCCACTAAAGTCTTGCCGATACAAGTTCCCGCAATCTCCATTAGGCTTAGAGTTAACACTCTTTGTCTCACATAACTTTTATCACTTCATATTGCTTGACGTCATTCCGAGAGGGAAAAGAAATAAACTCGCCGAATCGTTCCAGGCAACTCACAGACCTACATATTCGGTGGTGAGTGCAAACAGGCCACCAACAGAGCGTAAAATTAATGTGTAGGCCTATTCATAAATTATTCATAAGTTAGACCTACAGAACAGCAAAAACTGAGTTGTCACTGTCACTGTTACTGTCACGATTTGCCGCGCACGACGTATTTTTGTGCTGCCCCCTGCTGAATCACAGCGTAACGTTTCAAACGACGCCGCGCCGCTGATAAAAAGCCTGATCGTTATTGTACCAGATATTGGACACTATATCAAAAAAAAAACTATTGGCCCTATAACTGGCGCCGGCACGGCGGCATACTTGACAACTGTTTCATATTGTATCTTTTGCTTGCATATTTTGTGCATGATTTATGGCAGAGTAACAGCGACAGTGAGTGACTACTAGGCTACACAAATGTGTGCTAAAATGCCCACTTGGCCTCGAGGACTTAACATCACTGCCATTTTCCAGAACTAAAGCTGACGTACCGACGACGCCCATCCACGGGTAGAACGGTATGTGATGGCCGGTCGAGCTGAAACCACCGCCGCCGCTGACAGAGTGAGGTGACTGACAAGCGACTGGTGCCAGTGGCGGTGAATTGTCCGGTGCTGACGCGGCAGCGCTGGTGGCCCCTGCCACGGCAGACAGTGACATGGCTCTGTTGAGATGATGTACTGCGGCCGACTGTACGGCTACCGTGCCGCCGCCGTGGTTGAACGAGGAAGTCGGCATCAACGGCGGGGGAGTGGTACTGGGGTTCCCATCCATGCTCCATCGAGACACCTGCAGTAACCAGCAGCGCCAACGTAATTCGGTAAAATGCGGAATCACATGGTAGTGTAGGCCTAAAGGTGCGTACAAAGCGACGTAACTAAACTGAACTGTACGCGCCTTAACAGTTAGAACGTTGGACTAGCGATCGAGAGGTCATTGGTTCCACATGTAAACCACCTCGGTGTCTAACAAACACTAATGTCGACTCAGCCTTTCATCCATCCGGGGTAGGTAAATCGAGTACCGGCCTATCTGGCTGGAATTATGGCTGGGTACGTTTACTGTGTCGGGTGGTATGCAGGTGACAATGTGCGATTCCAAATGGCAGATGACCCTCCGTAGCTCTAAGATAAGTTTCTTATGAAGACCCACAGAAAGGCTAGCAGACATACCACCGCCCAAATCAGCTACACCATACTTTTGTCCTATAGCCCGTAAGCTACTGCTCATTTCCCGTCCCACTAAGGGTACGAGACTGAGTTGACCTGAGCAAATGGTTCTAGTTTGTTTCCAAATGACGCAAAAATTAACGTACCGAAAAGTTCTTCCCGTCATAGGACGGCGCTAATTTCCGTTTCCTTAGCCCTTAGACAGACACCAGTTTACACTGCCTACTGATATGGGGCAAACTGCATCGCAGTGGACAAATTTTCTTACGAATTTTTATAATTCACATGGGTCGTTTTCCTTAACTCGGTAGTGGGGGCCCGGGAGACCGGACCCTAAAAACTCTCTAGCCAAATACACACGACTGTTTTGTATGCGTATTTTGTAAAAAGATAATCACAGAATAGGGGCGTTGTAGCAAGAAAAAAGCAGAGGAATAGAAGAATTGCACACCCTAAATTTTTTGGCTGTCGGAAAATTGACTGTCGTCCAAGAATGCAAAATTGGGCGCTAAAACCCTCCTTTTAAAATATAAGTGTAAAATCAAAATTTTGCGCACACATATGTTTAATTTCCTCTCTCTCTCGCTCGGAAATTTGCACTGTCAAAAAATTGCAACTTTCTACACCGGCTACTTTTCTAGCCGACGACGCCGCGGTGGGCCTAGTCTAATCCGGTGCCTTACCTGCTGCTGCTGATGATGATGATGTTGATGATGAATATGAGCTTGGACGTGATCGAGAGATGCTGCTGCGGCGTATCCCTGGACGTGTTCTCTGGAAGACGCAGAATTCAGTCTTCCTTCCGACGAAGACGACGATCGCAACAAACTCTGACCGGCGTCACCACCCGGTCCTGAGTCCACGAACCGCTTGGAGGAGCTCGCATTAATTTGGGCTTGATCATAAGAAGATCGATGCAGATGTCCGGCGGATGATCCGTAGTGTTGTGTTGGACTCATGAAGCCGTGGTGGAACCCGTTACTCAGATGATGATGCTCCGACGAACTGTCAAGTCCTCCAGTTTGATGTCCCATTCCGAACGACCCGGGCGCCGGCGGCGGGTAGTACGCGTTGATGTTCATCATTTTTGGCGTCGTCCGCGTGCCCGTCTCTATGGCAACCGATGTAAACAACGACCAGCGACTTCACGCATCTGTCGTCATGACGTCATCGTGACGTCGACGTTGTGGCCGCCGCAGTTGCTATGGAAACGCCCGGCCGGTGCCCAGTGCGCGTGCGGTCTTTGATGTACGCACTGTTTACTATACGACAATGACCGTATCGTGGTTCTAGTAGAGAGATAGGCCGCTAACTGCGCCCAGGCACGGACGGACGGGCAGGCGCGGGCCACTATAGCGCGTTCAGTTTATGTCGGTTGTTCTAATGATATAATGAGACCGTATAACTAGAGCGCCGCAGCGGCAACGACCGGTCGTTCGACCTAGCACTATAGCAGTCGAAGCGTCGGACGGTCGGACCGTCTGTTATGGCTGTTTTATACGCCTCTGCAGCAAAAGCCTGCCTGCTGCTATGTCTTACGTGGTTGGTCGGACCGAAGCTCCACGCTGGTTGGCTGATGGCGGGTCAGGCAGCTGGGCTGGGCTAGCTAACACCTGCCTGGAGGCTGGAGCCTGGGTTACCATCCGCAGCCGGCCGTGCTCGCCGGCACCACAACCTGTTTTCCGACTGTCAGACTGTCTCGCAAAAAAACCGAAATTGGGGTATGTGAGAAATTACTTTTTTTCCTTTTGTGTCCAGTGTTTTTTCAATTTCTCCCTCCCCCTCTCCTTTTTCCAGTTTCCTTCCTTTGCGCCGGTGACGTATGGGGTGTTTACACGATCCAGCAAACGTCTAGCAAACTTCCAACAAATGTATTCAAAATACACGTACTAATGCTGGACGTTTGCTGTATCGTGTAAACACCCTAGTAGCCAGAATCTGGATGTAGGGACAGGGCCATTTAGAGGGTGGAGTGTGGGGCGGGATCCCTCTCTCCACCGTGGAAAAAGTCTGGGGGCTCTGCCCCCTTTCATGTTTTTAGCAAAATTTTGAGTAGGACCTAACTGAGTAGGCTTCTAAAGAGGAGTAGCACGTGCCCCAGTACCCCTTCCCCTATAGCTGCGCCAGTAATTGCATTTTCCTCTCTTACTTGGCTTCACTTATCTTCTCCCATTTCACTTTTTCTTTTTCTTCTTTCTTCTGTCGTCTCACTTCCTTTTCTCTCTCTCTTGTTACAAGTACAACTCCTAAAATCCAGATAGCAGTCTGGGGGAGCGCTGTAAGCTCCCCGAGCGCGGTATAGGGCAGAGCCCCAGCCGATATCGAATTTAGTGCATTTCAGCTTTAAAATGTGACATATAGTGGCAACAATTTGAATGATTTTGTTGTGAATCAACTTACCAAATTCCGTGTAGTTTACACAGTAGGCCTAAAGGTCAATTGGCGACTAAAAGTTTGTTGTCAGTCGTTTATGCAGGACTTATTCAGGGAAAAAATCGAAATCGCAAATTCTTGGATGATCCGAAAACCCCTCAACTCTCCTCTTAAATGACGCATTTAACTGACCCACAGTCCAAATATTAGCGGGACGTCTCCCCCTCCATCCCTCAGTTATCGATGCTCATGTCTCGGTCTCGGTTTTGCGTCACGGCAACTTGCAACATATTGAAATTTCTCTCTCTGTCTCTTGGCGTGTGACTTTGAATGAGTGATGTGTAATCACGACGTCATGCAGTCAGGCCGTCCTTCCACTCGCGACGATCTGTCACTACGATTAAGTTATGCAACAAGTTGTGATGTAGCCAATAAAGGTTTTAAAGAGTACAGCTTTTCACGGAAAACTCATCTCAGATCTACGGAGCGTCACCTGTCGTACAGTGTTACCTGCCACCTGACACTGCAGGCAAACGCGCCCCGCCTTAACACACACGAAGCTTTATTCACCATAAACATGGTAGAAACAGAGGCTAAATGCAAATAATAAAAAAAACACTAGCCGTAAAGGCCAATACTCGATTTCTTTACTCCGAAGAAATGAAAGGCTGAGTTAACCTTGGTGTTGGTTACCAAGATAGTTTACCTGTCTGTAGACAGTCACCCATACAAGTTGTAACCACTCTATAATGTCCCGACCGCAAGTCGAACCAATTAACGACATCGCTGTCGTAGGCTTAAGTCCAGTGTCACTATAGTATCAAGCCACACAATAAGTCCGTGTCATATAGAAGAGTTGTAGGCTTATAAGCTCACAGCAAACCCAAGTCTTTATTCTTGAAATGCCAAAATCATGCAAAACATTTAAATACGCGAGAAATTCGAGTAGTCGAGATAACGATGAACTCCGCTTAAGTGGAACTGATATATATGGCTCGACTTTTCGTTTATATTATAGAAAGCCTGACAAATGAATGAATAGATGAATGAATGAATGAATTGACTGCATGATCAATTATACTGTCATAATCATATGTCGTATTGTAAGCCTACCCGCGCGCTAATGCACATAAATCTGTCCGCACCATTATATTGGTCGGTCTGTTATCTGTAGCGCCGGTATTAGCTTATTTTAGTCAGAAACCGTGTCATGTATATGGGCTAGCTTGGCCTAGTACTAGTCTACTGTTTCTTACCGCTGTTAAGTGTTTAGCCGATGGGTGTACAATGTACATGCACTGCAGCCAAATTGTCAATAAAAAGTTTTCTGCTTCGAGGCCAAAGACGCGAAGAAGAAGATTAAGGAAGAGTTAGCAAGCCCTTTCCACACCATGCAGGCAAATAATGGGTGATGGTGGTTTGGCGGCGTAACAGTATAGGTGTCGGACTCGATCGTGAAATCGCAGGTTTGTGGTTAATTTTACTATCTGGATGGGTGACTGTCTGCGGACAGGCAACCCAACCATCTCGGTTACTCGGTATAATCAAAAGCCAACACCAAGGTCAACTCAGCCTTCCAACACTATATAAACGGGATAGATAAACCGAATATTGCCATGTCTGGCTGGAGTTGGGTCGGGTGGCAGGTAACGCCGTGTGATCTCATGTGGCAGGTGACGCTACGTGGCTTTGAGATGGTTTTCCCATGAACAGCTATACCATTTAACCGCAACCGCGAGTTCCATGCAAACTGGAAGTGGTCAGCGCGTTTGCTGCATACCCAGCCGGCGTCGAGCTAACCCTGCAGAGTTCGTATATAAGCCACAGGCACGAATGTTTGTCTATGGCCTGCGCTATGGCCGACCGGGAAGTCAGCAAAACAGCGAGTCTCATAGTTTATGTGAAGCCGCCACCGTTGCTGCTGTGGATGCTGAGAAAACGGATCAATAGCAGCACAGCAGCAGCATTTATAGCATCACCGCCAGCGACCGACTCCGTTACTGGCACCAATAACAGGTCATATTCACCTCCGCCCTCAAGAAGAAGAACCCCCCCCCCTGGCGTGCCGAGATAAACAACGAAAAACATTTTAGCTTGTTATTTATGACAACTGGCACCATTACGGGCCTGATGTTAAAATTACCTGAGATGTTAAGACTGAAATAGTGGCGGTTTTAGTCTTCAAAAATCTAGGGGTGCTGTGGCGGTATTCTCCAAATCCCGCTGCTTATGATGCCCTTTTCTTATATCGGTATTACCGATAAAACTTTTAATCGGCCAGTGTATTATGCACATTAAACTGCAGGGGCACTAACTGCTGAGCTCAAATCAGAGCATTCCAGCTTCAGGCCATAGCCGCCACTGGTCTGAAACAGGCCGCTACCGTGGAATAATAAGTTAAAGTCGATACTTCGCTCTGTAAGCTTAAATCTCGGAAACTAGCAGTGCTGCTTATTTCCAACTTGTATGCTGTTGAAAATGAAAATATCATAAAGGTTCGACAGAGTTATATAGTTCCGAAAGCGCAAGAGTGATTATGTCTTTGAAAAGACCTTGAAAATGGATTTCGTTAGGAGGAATTTTGTTCGTTAGGCTCGTTAGCCTATATACTTGCACACACACGCCATCTCACTCGGTCACTCTGTCGCTCTGTCTGTCCGTCTGTCTGACAGTCTGTCTGATGCCACGACTGGGCGGAGTGGGGTGGGGTGAGGT
>Ga0209671_1009288_pt1 | contig 10313 bp, 5 predicted proteins | sample WorMetHERISLAND2_2_FD_187401 | JGI IMG/M metagenome (GOLD analysis project Ga0209671, IMG submission 187401) | Marine gutless worms symbiont microbial communities from Max Planck institute for Marine Microbiology, Germany - Olavius geniculatus... | ecosystem: Host-associated > Annelida >... | reverse complement strand
GGCACTTCCTTGCGCGAAACCGCGTCATATGAGCCATCGTGCGTTAAAATCAGTTCAGTCGTTTTTCCTGTAGAGGACGGCAAGAAAAAAAGGGAAGGCACAAAAAGTCACGCAAGCGTTATATTTCACGTATTCGTGGGGAAGCCCCCCGTAAACGGATTTTCACCAAATTTCGCACATCAGGAGATATGCTGGACGTCATCATCTGTGCGAATTTTGGTGTGGAAAAATTAAGGGGTTTGGGAAATACGAGGGGTCAAATTTTGGAGTTTCCCATTGAAATGGTTGGTCACATTTACAACAGGGCTGGCGCTACCGCGCAGCCTGTGATGGTGTGCGAAATTAGCTCCAGTGCAGTTTGGTGGCTCATAGAATATGAAGCTAATCGAAAAAGTTCTGGTAGTTTACTCTCTGGTCACCCTGCCTTACACTGTTGGGCTTTTTGTAACTAGCAGATTATTACGGAATTGTTTTAGATTATGTCTCTTCGGGTTAGGCTGGCCTCCATAAGTCAGCTCTTGGGAGATTTTTTACAGTACTCTGACAAAAGTGCACTTGGTTGACCCAGCTTAACTGAGCGTTACATGCAGAAGTTAAAAGTAGTAATTACATTTTGCCGTATTGGCTAACTTTCTGTTACAGATTTTCATTGCAAGTGCGTAGATGTTGAGTTTCTGTTATTTCTTTTTTAGTGCACTTCTTCCGTTGAACTTGCCAATATTGACAGATGTTGTTCATTTGATATATGATGTTTTTTCTTTTATTTTTTGAATAGCTCTATGAAACATTGGCCGATTGCTACTGAGTGTGAATTCATTGTTGTAAATGGCAAACTTCGACTTCTGAATTTCACAAGGTAGTGTAACAAAAGTATTAAAGTGAGGTGGCCGAAACTAGTTTTGGACGTCAAGTTTCCTTGATCGATTTTGCATGCCAAAAATTGTTATAGTCGGTTGATATATCACAGAGTTATTCAAAAAGATAAAAGCGGCATATAGTTTTTACGCGCGAAAGCAGCTACTGCTTTCAGCGCGTCTTTACCATTGCAATTCCGTATGTCTGTCCATCTGTCCATCCGTCTGTCTGTCACACGGGTGGATCAGGCAAAAACGGTCCAAACTAGGATCACCAAATCTTCACCGTCGGCTGCCTGGAAGACTCTAGTTTCAGGAACCGTAAAGCTTTTCCATAAATTCGAAGGGGGTCACCCCAAACGAGGGCGCTAAATGAGAGGGGGTAGGCAAAATTTGCGATTTTTGGCAAATAAGTCACTGTATCTCAGTAACGGTGCGAGATAAGGCCTAGGTTACTATTAATCACTACTGGGAAATCGTACACTGGCTGTCGATTGGCGCTGAATTCGATGACCTTGGATGACCTTGAACGTTAAAATAGGGGGTTTTATGGATTTTTTGTGATATCGGGCTGCGCAAGTCTATATCATTCACAAGGCGGCGCTACAGTTCTGGTGTTGGTGGCGTGGCGTGGCGTAGTTGGTAACGCGTTTCGGCTGAAACAAAGTTACTCTACACCGGGCCCGGTTAGTACTGCGATGGGTGACTACTGAACCGGAACTGCTATAGGCTTTTGCGCGTCTCGTGAGCATTAGCTCAAATTTCTTGTGGAGACATGGTGTACATGCTGTGTTTGCAGTGCCCGTCAGTATGGCGAAGAAGGTGGAGGCGGCAGAGGTCGAGGCAGAGGCAGATACTGAGCAGCTGGTCTCAGCAATGAAAACTGTTTCCGTTTTTTTCTGTCTGACAAACATTGTTGGTAATGCTGCGTACATGATGGAAGTTGCGTAACTTGCGCTGTCTTCATGTTTGTGATAGTGGATAATAAGCTCTGAATTATGAATATGGCTGTTGGCTGTCTAGTGCAGTGATTTTTCAACCGAGGTTCCACGAAAACCTGCCAGGAGTTCCACGGCTGGTCAATAAAAAGATAAAAAAAATTAACCTAACGTGCGAAATTACGTCAGACCAGGCCATAGAATTACTAATCACCAAATACTTAGTTCGAAATTAGCATTTCCAGTCGTATATTTTTTGCATACATTGTTGAATATTTTTCTTCTTGTTAATAGTCTTAACATATTTGCACTGAACAATGAACACTAACCTATTAGTGCTAGCATTAAAAATCGTTTGTCCGTTTATTGAAAGAAGTTCAATTCTTGAGAAGTTCCGCTTCGAACATATAAAAAGTCTCACGCAGCAGCATAGCTAGCTATGCTGTGGGGTCCAGACCCCCTGAGCTGCTTGAGGGCTTTCATGTAAAACGTAAAAGATCCAATGATAATTTTTGGGGGTTGGTGGAAGGGGGCTAAACGGCCATTGGCGACCGCCTTGTAGGGTTTTTTTGGTTAAATACAATAACGATTTGCTGTCTACGTGTGAAATAAAATTGCTAAACAATATTGTCTTATGCGGTCAAATTAAACAAGTCTTTGCTTGCTGCTTAACTGTCAGTTTAAGAGGACTTTGGCCCCAGATCCCCACTGGTTCTCTGTTCTGACTCTACTGGGGACGTCGGTTCCCAGACACCCTGACAAAAACCTCGCCTACGCTGCTGGACTCCTGCATCACTGCATAAATGCATGGGGTTCCGTGAATGATCTTCATGCTTGTTAGGGGTTCCACTGCAGCAAAATGGTTGAAAAATGCATCCGTTCATAATTCGTGGATTCTTTTTCTGATTTCTTGGTGTCTGACTGCGTTGTGATGTTGTAACTGTCAGAACTGTTGAGCATGACTCATCATACAGTGGATGAATCGACCAATCGTCTGCTTGCTGCATTAGCACTAGACCTAACTATATAGACCTATGGGACAGCTGTCGTACTTAACTGGATGTTGTGAATGTTTTAATACATTTTCTGTTAAACTGTTACGGCTGTACTTCATGTTCATGTACAGTGTGTCTCAAAAAAATGTGCCACTTTTATTTTGTGGATAACTTCGTGAAACATTGGCCGATTGTGATAATTTTTGGCACGCAAAATAATGGAACAACTTGGCGTAAATGACTAGTTTGGCCACTTCATGGACATAGACAGTGCATACTGTCGCTACACTACCTGGTGAAATGCACAAGTCGCAACTTGGCTGTTTACGACAATGAATTCCTATGGATAGCGCATGCGTCAGCTCAGAAAATCACAGAGACCACAGAATGACTGAAAATTTGTAATTCATTTAATACATCATATTGATTGTAAGATTGTATATCGACGAAGTTAAATGATGCTTTAACAGCGAGTGACCCGCCCTGGGTCAGCGGTTACCGAATGCACTGTTGGTGAGTAGTGTCAATGCCCACAGCTTGCGTTCGTGCTGGAGGAGGACATTTTGAGCACATGCTGCAATAAAAATGATGTGATGTAACACAAGTGACTTTCTGAGGGATAATAACTGTTACTGGTGTTTGTTGCTGTTCAGTTAATCATATCTTGGTCGACGCATGCGCTACCCGGTATGAATTCATTGTTGTAAATGGACAAAATATGACTTCTGAATTTTGCAAGGTAGTGTAGCGACAGCGTTAAGGTGAGGTGGCTAAAACTATAGTCGTTTACATCCAATTGTTTCGTAATTCCGCGTGCCAAGTCATCAAAGTTGGCCAATGTTTCACGGAATTATTCAAAATATAAAAATGGCACAGCTTTTGAGGCACTGTATTGCTTCAACAGTCTGCACACTAGCTATATTCCGGTGTATTTTTAACATCCAAAAATCTTTTAAAATATTGGGTGTTGAAAGTCATCAAGCTGGTTAATGCAAAGTAATTGCTTTATGTAACAAATATAACAGTAATATGTTATACTTTTTATTGTCTTTTTCGTCAATACATTTGTATTTATTTTTCAAAATCTAATTAGTGGCACATGGTCACAAGTTCAGTGAAAATGAACGAAAACAGAACAGGTGAATTGCATACCAAAACAATCGGTTCTTTTGTCATGATAAACATACACTTAAATAGAATTTCTGTACTTTTTAATCATGTTTGCCAGCACAATAATTGGTAGACCTAATGGATTAATAACCCAACCTGCCACACACAGCGTTCATCATCTTTTCTATGCACATTTTAGTGATTACAAATCAGTTTTTTTTGTCTTGAATCAGCTCTGATAGGTGTTACAGTGTTTGGCTAACGGACTATTCTTGGTGGCTTAACTGTTCAACCTATAGGTTATAATTTGCTGTCCGAATCACTATACTGTCCATACTTTATCAGAATCTGCAGATCGGTATTGAACAGACGTTGACAGGACAGACAGTTTATAATGGCCACAAAGCTGCCTGTAGTCTCTAATTACGCAGTGGGTGTGTATCTGTCGTGGTGGGTGGTCGGGCTCTTGACGGGGATGTCTTTAGACCTCACAGCGGGAATGCAACTTTTATACGTAAATTTGCCGTATGTTCGCTGTGTTGACTGGCCTTCACTTATACGCTTTTTAAAACTGTATACGACTATACGTTGTTGACGCCGTCTTGTCTTGTGATGTACGAACGCGCGTCAATGTTTTTTTCTATGAACTGCACCGGTACACAGAGAAGGAAACTTCGCTTTCCACGGATGGCTGAATGACAATGATTCTGCCCGAAGTGCGCTTGCAGCGGTCTACGCGTCGTAGGCCTTCAACACAACACAGCTTGCGTGAGTCACGCATGAGATGCCGTGGTTCGCAGGACGTACATTTTATGAGCGTCCAACCAGACAACGACCATTGTTGGTCATGATTTTATAGCCCCCGTTGTCACTGAGCTTACCTGGTGATTCAGGTGTTTCTTTGTAAGATATTGTTTACAGTTGGAACACTACTGGGCCTGCTTAAACTGTAGCCAACAAAGAAATTGATAGGCAACTACACAAATGTTTCTAAATAGTCTTAAAATTTACTTGCTTGTTGGCCACAGTTAGGCTACTTGAAACGCTAATCGTATGTAGTGTACCGTTCATATACAATTGTATGCAAGTTTAGCTTCTAACACTTAAGTCACTAGAATAACAGACAGCTACATTTGCTATTGTTTCTGTGAGTTAATGACATCATCAATTATCACTTAGCAGTCAGTATTGTCTCCAACAGCGATTCTGACTAAATCCGTCACACTGCGACCAACGCTGCCACATCCAGCGACTTAATTGGCTTTCATGCTAATCAACGAACAACACGTTAAACGCACGACAAGAAATAATTAAACATTGGATACGTGCATTTCTCTGAAAGTAGGAAAACTATTTATTGTGCTGGCACAGTTAATTCTGTGTTGCCAGCAGCGAATTAATCTAGATCACTGTCAGCTTACCCATGCCTACAGTATAGCGAATATGATAATGGGCTTATAATGGGGGGAAGGTTAGCTTTATACTTGCAGTTATTGGCTAAGAGATGAGTAAAAAAATCTAGCTAATGTCGCTGGCGAAGCAGAGATGCAAATGATGCATTTGGTTGTAGTACATAGACTAAGCAGGATACGGCGAAGCAATTACGCCAAACAACGCGAGTGCACAGTCAGTCAACAGTCACGAGCGTAGTCGGTTTAACGCAGTTTTACTGATGCTGAGCGTTCGGCTAGCTTATAGGGTGCTACAAGCAATTGCAGAGACTTGCCGAATCAGCCTCGAGTAGGGATTGCAATCCCGAATTTCACGATTGCCGGCGTCTCAATCCCGGGATTTCGGGATCACAAAAATGAGTTAAAATTGTACTGTTTCGTGTGTTAAATAATAAAAATAATTTTAAAGCTGTCTTATCATCTTATGAATAAAATATTTCATGTGTGCACGTAATGCTCCGCGCTGTGTATTTTTACAGTCACTGTCACTCCCTACAGTTCGGATTTATTTTCCGCAGGGGCCTATACTACATCCTTTGCGTGAAATAACTCATTTGGGGATACCAAAATAACGACAAATCTGTAAGCCTAATTCCGAAACGAGATCCCGAGATTACAAATTTCTCAATCCCGGATCCAGGGATTGAGAATTCAATCCCGGGATTGCAATCACTAGCCTCGAGGCGATGCACGAGAGTGGAGAAAAATGGTGTATGGGGACTCGCCCTTTGTGACGAAATGGGGATCAACGTATGACGACGTGTAGGCCTATCTAATCATTTAACTTAGTAACATTTTCATCTTTTCAATAAAACATAATCCTCACAACGTTGCTTCACTATTTCTCGCTTAGGCCTACATTTTGTTACGTTTTTCTGGCATTTTAACACTAAAACATTCACAGAATACTGCTAAAAATGCGCGAGTACAAAAATGATCAACAGAATTACGAGGTGTGGAGAAAGCCCGAGAAAACTGAATGAACGTTTTAAACGACAGATGTTTGTTATCATTTTCAAGTATTGTAATTTGAAAGTCAAAGAACTCTAGCAGCTGATTCGTTTACCGAGAGGACGTCTTTGATGCCTTGCTGCTAAAACATTCTCACTTTTCAACATAGACAAAACAATTAGGTCTGCAAACTCAAGCTACGTGAACGGGAAAATGCAAAGTGTCATCAGTTAGCCTACAACGGCATTGTTGAAAAAAATTACTTTGCAATTTCTAGTTGTGTGAAACTGAAAGTGATGAAACACTGTAGCTAAGAATTGCTATTCGAATTGTACGCTAGCAGTTAACAGCGTGGCGAGTTGGCGACAAATCGTGCTGTGCATTCGCTATCGGTGGTCACAATTTCGTCATAATTCCGTCGTGAAGATGCTGCCGCACGTTCACCGTGCCAGGAGGTGATACAGGTGATCTGACGAACACGGCTTACCGCGGCTATTGTGAGTGGCAGGCCGTACCTGTACAGGTAACTACAGGGTCGTCGAGCGGCTAATGACTGCGACACAATGGAGCGCTCGCTCGCTCGCTGCGGGATTCATAAATAATGGCAACGGTCCGCCTTGACGTCTAGCCTGGGCCGAACTGACATCGAGGCAGAGTTTTTGAAAGAGAGAACACAACAACAGCATGATGCGGACGTTTGTTATAACCGCGAGACGCTGGCGTAGGTATAGGGCCTAACCTTGAAAGCAAAAGTAAGCCTAACTATAAATACATTGTTCAACCAATCACATTGTTCGTAGAAGTAAAAGTTTGCTGCTATCGTCTGCACGTTAAAAGTTGCGATATCAAAGCGCGGTGCTCAACAGCGAACGGGGTGACTTATCCAGCATCCTGTACTGCGACAAAAAGAATAGACTCGAAAAGTTTTAAAATAGCTCAAAGTTGAACTGTTGGCGTAAAATTAGCGGGAGAAAAAAAAACTTCAAACTTTTCTTCATCAAAGACCGCGTTCGTCAGACGTCTGCACGGAAGAACAGAATGACGACGGCGATGCATCTGCAGAGGTGGACATCGGCAATCAGTGGCGTTCGTCGCGATCGACGTGTCCACTCCAGTGCGCTTGACGACACGGCTGTCGTCACTGCAGCTTACAGCGACGACAAACAACCGTTGGACCGCGCGGCGGCGTCACGCGGTCGATATGACGCGGAGTCTGACGGGGTTCGCCGGCCGCGCAGACCGATGCCACGCTCTCAGTCGGTCAGTCACATCAACGCCTTAGCGTCGTCATCGTCGTCGTCGTCGCTAGCACGCACTGAAAGCGGCAGTCGCTTTCGACAACGTCTGGACGCACTCCGGGGCAACTTGATGGCGCGCGTGAGGCGGAAGCGCAGTGACGTCAGTACAGCGAAGGACGACGGGACGGTTTTCGGTCAGTCGGGACATCACGAAGTGTCCGTCCTCCATCAGCCTCCGTCACGGACCACTTGGAACGGTACCGACCGGTCGTCTGTGGATACAGCGTCGTCGTCGCCGGTGCCGTCTACGACGACGACGACGACAGTGTTTGACCGACGTCGAGTTCAGAGGAGAACTCCGCGCCGACATCGAACCGTGGTGGTAGGCGAGCAGGTGGACACGGCGCGCGGCCTGCTGCGTCGCAACGCGTCCAGCGCCTCGACGACCACGACGACGACGGACACGACATCACAGCCACGGAACGATGATGTTACTGAGCACCAGTCATCGCCGCGCTTCGTTGACGTTACACGTCATCAACAAGAGTTGACTAGTAATGTCACTGATACCGTCAGCCAGGAACACATTCAGGAGTTTCAGCTTACACGGTAGGCTACACCGGAGTGATTAACTATTTTTCACCGACCGCCGAGTCAACGCTTTTAGAGGTTTCATAACCGTGATAAACATAAAGTTATCGGATACGACATTATTGACGGGACAGGAAGCATATCCGCTGAAATTTCCATCAACGTAACTTACATGTCCCGGTACATCTATGGCGGCATAGCCCGATAGACACGGAACAGTAGCTGTTTCGGGTTGTCATAGGCTGGTGTTGCTAAATATTTCTGCGGGAGCTTATAAACTGGACTTCATTTTTTATGCGTGCTGTATTTTCAAACAAAGTTAAGCTGCGCATATTTTACGCGCCACAGCACGTAGTGCTAAGCGCGTTTTAGCCATCGTCGAGGCGTCCGTCCGTCTGCTTTTTACATAATAGTGTGTTGACATAAATTAGGCTATCTGAAGTGGACACTGAGTGTACTCTACATAACTCTATCGTTTTGGCACTCCGTATGCAACAAATTATCAAATTCGGTGCAGATTTGACGACGTTCTGAAACAAACAAGTTGGGTCATTTTTTGGTACTCCCTGTAGATTTTAGCAGTTCAAGTTCCGACCCCCTAGGTACCCCTTTAAAAAGTGGATTTTTTTTCCAAAAATGGCTCGTCTAGCGTGAAAACAGTTGCAGATAGGCACAGACATGCTGCTTATCATAGCAAGCACTGGTGACGAGCTAATCACAGTGTAGCACGGTAGTGTGTAACACTGTTGTAAGGGCGACTATATAGGCCTATCAAAGTCAATGGGAAACCCCAGATTTTGGGCACCTCTAGCCCCCAAACCTCTGAATCAATCGACTTAAAATTCGACTTGGATGATTATGTCAGTGGTCTGACCCTACGTGCCAAAAATGGTACAAATCGGCCCATGTTATATTACTTCTCTGCTTTTATTTGTTTGATTTCATTCATCTCTTGTGATTTTTTGCTTAGATCAATTTCACTATAACGCAACGCCCTAGACTGCATGCAGTTCTCTGGCGTCAACTCATAAATTGTCTATTTTTTACTTTTCGACACTTACGTTTTGTAAAATTTCACAATTTCGAATTCTTTTAACTTCAGTTAAATATATATATAGGTCTGACAGTGCCTGTATTTGCAGAGCGGAGAAGGCACTAAGTGCGGGTAGCGAGGACAGCGGACGTTCATCATTAACCTGCAACGGCGTGTTCGAAACCGTGCTAGACCGAGGTCAGGATGGAACGCGCAAACTCGGCTTTACTGTCGTCGGCGGCCAAGACTCGCCTCGAGGACCCATGGGCATCTTCGTCAGAACCGTTTTGCCCGGAGGTCTCGCCGACGAAAGCCAGCTACGAGAAGGTAACGATTAGTAACTCATTCAGTTTGCACACTAATCTGAGTTGGTTTCGATAAGTTTTTTCTACCTCGCTGTCGACTCGACATGTACGGCCGTCGGACTTTTCCAGTCGCTGGTCCGACGGTCTGGAACTCACTGCCAGATGAACTCAGAGATCCAACGTGTGACATTGACAGTTTCAAGCAGTTTTTTTAAAAAAACAATCTTGTTCAGTTTTTACTAGTGCGACTGGCGCATTAGAGGTTAATTTTATCGTTGTGCGCTGTTTAAATTTACGTTTTACATTGGGGCCTACATACACACATACTTACTTATTTAAGCTTATTTTGGTAAAAACTAGGCCAAAACTGGCCCGTTCGCGCAATGACTTTAAAAATAACCGTTTCTCACTCAGTCCGACTGTTACGATCGATGCCGGTATAAGTCAATTACCAGCCTGCTTAGCATATAATCATTTCGTGGTACATACACACTGTGCAGTTATTGGATTATGCATGATATGACAGCAGCGACGTTTAGGCCTAAGCATAGTTTGGTTTAAATAGTCAATACACTGCCTTCTTTCTTCGTTCAGCTCAATTAGACTGAAGGAGGAAATATACGATGTGCAGGAAAAGAAAGCTTCCTGCTTAACGTTTTTGCCTCGTTAAATTCATAGAGTCAAGAAATATTGTCACATTCATGACCTAGACCCTTTTTGCGGCTGGCGGCGGCGGCGGCGACGTGAGTCGAAGGCTCAGGGGTCTATACAATACAATACAATACAATGAAAAATTTGCACTCAAAAACTGACAAACACACTGTCAGTTTAATCTAGCACATAAACT
>Ga0209671_1009287_pt1 | contig 10314 bp, 5 predicted proteins | sample WorMetHERISLAND2_2_FD_187401 | JGI IMG/M metagenome (GOLD analysis project Ga0209671, IMG submission 187401) | Marine gutless worms symbiont microbial communities from Max Planck institute for Marine Microbiology, Germany - Olavius geniculatus... | ecosystem: Host-associated > Annelida >... | reverse complement strand
CAATGACATATAGTCTCATTAATAAGTGTGCCAAAAATTATTATAATCGGACATTCATTGTTCAAGTTATTGCAAAAAATGTAGTCACATGCTTTTTTTTGAGACACAGTGTATATGGTAAATATTTACTAGTTTTTCATGTGTGGTACAGGCCGTCCTGCAGTGCGGGTCAGCTATTATCATTCCACTACATTCAACTGTCCAGCTCTCACTGCCCATCTCCAGCACTATGTCTGCAGTGGTATAACAGACTGATAACTACACGGGTGACCAAACAACAACTGTGGGCTCTTGTGAGATTTTGGCGCTATATAAATTGATATTTACTTACCTAAACTTTCAACCACGATCTGAAAAATCAAACTGACTTTTTGCCTATATAGGTATCACTTATCTAACAGAAATTGTCATGAAAATTCAGATAAGAAACGTTGTCTCAGGTTTTAATCCTGATAACTGACGATCAGTGCCCGAATAGCACTTTGCTGGCATATTGGAAAGGGGAGGAGGCAATATGTAGTACTAGTAGAGATGTGGGCAGAAAACAACATGGACATTGGAAAAGAACAGAAAAGTAAAAAAAAGAATTTACAAGAAGTCTATAAATTAAAAGCTCCAACAGCCTTCATAGTCCACATACGCTAGACACTCTTAGTTCAACAGTAAAGACATATCAGTAGCCAGATATGGTAAGCGAGCAGAACTTTAATGAAGCAAAGGGGTGCATTGAAGCATGCCGAGAATTCTACACTACACAAACAAGCGAAACTGGATACTCACGAGTCTTGTTGGTGTTGCGAGAATCAGCCGATTTCATTCCACCCCTACAGGGCACACAATCAACAGCGTCAACTTACCAGTACAGGTTCATATGCAAGAAAACGAAAAATGATACTACACCAGTGTCCCACAAAAAACGACCTCTTGCATTAACTATTTATCATATTCGTATCTTTGCCAAACTGCGACCCGATTTTCAAAATTCTATCAGTGACAGACTCTTAAGAAAACTTGCCACAAAACTAATACTAAATTTATCACCACACCCACCAGTTGAGGCTACACTACCTTGTAAAATATTATTTTCAAAAGACACCACCAACCAATGCTCGGCAACGTACTCTTAAAAACAACCACTAAACAATGATAATTTTATTCAGGGTGGCCACTCTTCAGTCATGATCAAATTCCCCAACTTTTCCAGACATTTTAAGGGAACACAGACAGAGTATCGCCCCTCGCAACAGTAGTGATATGATGTCTATTGGCAACAACTTTAATTATTTTCCAGAGAATTAACTGACCAAATTCAGTGCAGTTTAAACAATAAAGGGAAACAAAAGCGGCTTACTGGCATCACAAATTTAAAAGTATGGAAGTACAAGTCTGCGAAAGAAGCAAGCAGAAAAAAATGGAGTTGAACGCAAATATTCAACTAGTAATGAACAGTTTTGGGACACTTTTCCGTGACAAGATTTTTTCCCTGACATTTCCCTGACATGTTTCAAACTTCCTGACATTTCCAGGTTTTCCAGACAAGTGGTCACCATATTTTTGGCTAAAATGTGAAAAATTCACCAGAAAATGCTTTAAATGGAAATGAGATGATTTAAGCAAGTAAAGTACCGTTATTTAGAATATTAAAGAAACAGGTGGTTATGGGAGCACTAGAAGCCTGAGACAGATAAAAATAAAAAGAAGAGTAACAACGATCTATCATCAAATCAGCTAGCATGCAATTATGCCTATTATGCCGAAACTGCATTACTGCCATTTGTTGTCAATTTTTTTGCACAGTAATTCTTGATAGATCTATTCGCAACGATAACTAACCTAAAACTGGGAAGAAACTACATCCATACCAAGTTGTACAACTAATCTGCAAAAAATCGACGACATACAACAAAACTAAAATTACTGTGCAAAAAAACTGACAACAAATGGCAGTAATGCAGTCTCGGCATAATAGGCATAATCGCATACTGGCTGATTTGATGATAGATCCGTGTCTCTAGTGGTATGTCCGGTATTGCGTTCACGTTGCTGCTGTGGCTGCGGTGGCATGTTTACAGACGGTGACCGAATGTCATTGCCGGTGCCCGGGGCGGGGCGGAGCCCAGTGTGTGTGTTTACCAGCGTGACCAAAACACAGACACAGACAAACAGAGCGCTCCAGCTCCAGCCCACTAACTGACTACCAACCGATCGTCTCCGCAGCGCTAGCAGCTAGCACTATCGATTTCCAATTAGTTGACCTCTTTTCGATACACTCAGCAGTTCACAGAGAAGACGGAAACCACCCAGATAAGGGGTTCTCCAACTACAGCTGTCCAACGATTAATCTTTTTTATTCCGTTAATTACGTTAATTGTCCGCTTAACTGTAGTCCAGCGATAAGCATCTAAACACCGCAGATGGACCGCAAGTCAGCTCAGACACCATAAATTGCTCAAGTTAGTGACCGCAGATAACCTGTATGACACCGCAGATTAATTAACTTTGGCTATTTTTGCGACCCATAACGGATCTGCGCTGTTTAGGCAGACCGCGCGCTGATGGCAGTTTTAAGGCGTGCTCGGCTAGCGCTATAGTTAAGAGACATCAGCCGACAGTATAAGCCGCCTTGCCGCTAACACTGACCAATGCAAATAGCGTAACCAACGCAAAAGAACTTCAACTTGGCGAGCTCCGCTCAGATGGATACGGTTCTGTTGGTTTGCGAGTTACAAAGCCCTTCGTTGACACTTCTAGCAGCGTTTAACGCCTTCAGATGGCTGCGAAAATGCCAGAAACAAGCAGCGGCTGCAAGTTGCAACCTACAAAGAAATCATTTTGTTACTTGCGGCATTTAAATTCTCAACCGCCTTTTTAATCCAGGTATCCGGATCGTCTAAAACAGTTAATCGTTTTGCTCGCTATATAGTACAACACAACAGTCATTCTTCCCTCCTAATAAGTCTGTTCGATAATAAAAAGCCCTGGCTAACGACAAATAGACCAGCAATCGGCAAACATCCAAACTGGGTTATACGGAAGGCAACGGCGAGTCTGGCGACGTAATTTACTAGCGCCAAGTGCAAAGCATGCAGACCCAATATAACATCATTGCCAGAAGACGGTGGGACCGAAATAGCGCGCCAGGAAGCGCACGCAGTCACGTTCCATGGTATCAGTCGTGCGTACCTGAGCCGGGTCGGGCAGTGCCGCGATATAGTTAGACCGGGCACCGACCCAGCGACTAGCCGGGGCAAGGTGAGCGGGCAGTGCCTCTCATACACACGTGGTCGCTGAAACAACAGACATACAAGTTACAACTGTTGCAACTATGCCGCCTCGCCTACACGGTGGCGCCTAACACTCAGCGAGAAATCTAGCAACAGAATTTACAACAGTTCCTACTTAGTCGAATTTGCCAGGAAAAAACTCCGGGAAATCAGACTTGCAAAAGTAGTTCAAACGTGTGACATACAACAAAACCAAAGTACAAACTTAAAGAAAAAGTACCAAAGCTTATGCGCAACTAAGCTGACGACTTAGGAAGAACTTAGGAGAAGTCTTAGAAAAATTCTCAGCAACAAATATGAGGCAAAGCCTTGCACTTGCGGCGTCATGCCACGCGGCCGGTCGGCAGTCCAGAGCTAGTTATAACATATACGCCCACCTCCACCGCATTGCGTCTAGTGTGCATTGGGCCAAGCCGCCGGCGCTCGATCCGCCAGCCGTAAGTAGAAAAAAGTTACACAAGACATGCGCCCTTCCTAGTCTTTGACGTCCTGGAGAACGGTCACACCAATTTGGGCTCTTTTATGCAATCTCTGCCCTTTTCTTTTCCAGGCAGTAGTCGGCAAAGACAAATGGACTGGACGGACGGACGTGCGAACGAGAGCGGTAACGCAGCCCATTAGGAGGGCCGCATAATAAGCTGAGATGCAGACTGCAGTCTACTGTCTTGTATGCATTATCCACTAAGCCTATCTACGTGCAGCAATAACAACGCCACCCAGTAGGCTAATGTTATTCTAGACAAACCACCGAGACTAGACTGGCTGAAAGTAAGCTTATGACTGCAGCAAATATGAATCATCGCTATGTTCAGTCATAATAGGTACATAAATCTAGGCAGTTTGCTCAAGTGCAGCCTACAGCCAAGACGCACGTCTATTTATCTATACCTTTATTATTTATCTGGGATTAATTCTTATTTAATTCACGACCAACATCAACAGCACAGTGAAGTTTCACATTCCACCGTCACAAAACTCACAACTGCATAGAACTCCATGCATCCAGTGGCTTCTACACCTATACCATATATGGTGAACACCCAGTGAAAAATAAGCAGGGGGGGTTGTTAAGAGTGTATGCAAAACTGCTTTCACCAGAAGCGGTGCTTTTAGCTCAAAATGCACCACAGACCATTCGGCAGCAGGGCTATATTCACTCAGGAAGATGATGATGATGAAGGACGAATTAACTTTAGCGTGGCGTTAAGTGCTAAGACTACAAGAACACGTAACAATAAGCCTAAACAGTGAAGTCACGTAATAGTAGTCAGTGTGATGAGACGTTGTTAGTCATGACTGTAAAACCAGGCAAAAAGTTCGGTTTTCAGTCTGCTGCAAAAAAAGGGAAGGGGGAAGTAAACAAGAAATTTGAGCTAATGCTCACGAGACGCGCGATAGCCTATAGCAGTTCCGGTTCAGTAGTTTAGCTGAAAATTGGGGTATTCACCGTTACTGAGATACAGCGACTTATTGGCCAAAAATCACAAATTTTGCCTACCCCCTCTCATTTAGCGCCCTCGTTTGAAATGACCCCCTTCGAATTTATGGAAAAGCTTTACAGTTCCTGAAACTAGTCTTCCAGGCAGCCGACGGTGAAGATTTGGTGATTCTAGCTTGCACCACTTTTGACTGATCCACCGGTGCGACAGACAGACAGACAGACAGACAGAATTGCGATAGCTGAGATGCGCAGAAAGCAGTAGCTGCTTTCGCACGTAAAAAGGAGAGGAAGTTAGGAAAACTTGAGCTGGATTTCCATTCTACACTGTGTCTCAAAAAAACATCCCCAACATTTTCGACTGTAACTTGAAAACCAATTATCAGATTTTAATAATTTTTGGTACAAATATTCCTGACACAACTTGCCATCAAATAACCATTCAGTTTCCCACCTCACCCAACGTTTGTTTCTGCACTACCTGAGGAAAGCACAACCAGTGAAATATGCACTAAAACAAACAGAAAACTAAAAAAAACATCTCCAAGATTATCGATCGTACCTTGAATAAAGATTAGCAGATGTTAACAATATTTGGTAGAAATATTTCTGACACAACTGGCTATTAAATAAATGTTTTAGTTTTCACCTGACCCAACGTTTGCTTTTGCACTACCCGGGGAAAGCAGACCAGGCATAATACATGTTAAAACGAATGAAAAAACGTCAATAACTTCCATCTGTCCTAATTTGTGGTCCCCAACCGCAGGTCTATTGCAAGGTTTGACCTTCTTGCAGCAGTGTGTCCACCAGATAAGGTTTAGGAATGTTTGTGAAGTCAGAAGTGACCGGTAAAGCCTGTACTGGTCTGGAGCAGAACATTATCGATACTGCTGTCAAGTGAATGGAGAAAGCGTCTCCTTGCCTGTGTTCGCATAGTGGGCCAACACTTCAAGCAATTTTACTGTAGGCAGTTGAAAAATGAACAACTGAGTGAAATGTCAGCCACAGTGTCAGAAATGTGAATAAAATGTGTTTTTATGCGTTATGTTAATTAAACAATCACATTGCATTGTATAAAAAAGTGACATTTTGCTGGTTGTGCTTTCCCCAGGTAGTGCAGAAACAAACGTTGGGTGAGGTGGGAAACTGAATAGTCATTTGATGGCAAGTTGTGTCAGGAATATTTGTACCAAAAACCATCAAAATTGGTTTTCAAGTTACAGTCAATTTAAATGTTGGGGATGTTTTTTTGAGACACAGTGTAGATGGGAGGAAAAGCCACTGCCTGCCTCTCCAGTCCAGCGGAAAAGAAAACCAGACAACTTGTGACGCATCAGAATTGCATTCATGCATTACCGAGTGGAGCGAACTGCTTTAATATCGGTGGATCTTCCAGCTCATTCAGGTTTCGTTTCATGCGTTCCACTGCTAGACGATTTTCAGTTTCATGGTGCAGAATAAACTAACAGGTTTTAAGCACAAATCAAACTGTTCTCACAGCAGCTGATGCAAAAGCACAGAGAGAGAAAACTGTGCCGCATTCACTTACCCAGACATGATGGACTCGCTCGCTGTCACTCTGTACACCTACAGAAAAAAAATGTCAAGAACATTTTCAATCAAGGCATCAGTAAAACGTAATATATAAGCTTACGTTGTAAAACTAAAGCATTACTCCTACTACGACTAGGACTCAGTCTCAGGGTTCAGATATCTGGACATAAACAAAAATCCAGCTGGTTGTACAGGGTATTTCTAGTTAACTTTCAGCAAGAGTTGAATGTTTACTGTTTGCTAAGTTTTTGTTAACCTGTTGCACTAATATGAAATATTTTACTACAATGATACTTTTAAAAATTTCAAAGCTATGAATTTGCAAATTATTGGCAATTTATTTCATGTGGACACTGGACAATATCTATAGCAGTGCTCATTCTAATAACTTACAAAAACCCTGCTCTTGCTAGAATCGGCCAAGTGTATTGCCTCTGACTGAAAGCCGGCAAATGTGAACATAATTTCTTACTTACTTGCAAACAAAAACCTCAAGCTATGCCCTCAAAATATGACTAGAAAGCAATTTGCAATTAAGTATTTCAATGTGCTTATTACCCCCATTTGCCAGTTGGGGAATGGGAACTTGGATTGCGGATCCGACTCTGTACGACATGGTAGCCGCAGGGCAAAGCTATTTGCGTGTTCAGTCGGTTTTCCAGTAAGATATACCATTTAGCCACAATAGATGCATTACAGACAACAGACAGAACCGGTTAGCAAAGGCATGAGCATTAGTATGGTTGATGAAAAAAATCCACAAAAAAATCACAAAACCCATCAAATTAAACCCAGAGCCCAACAAAACGCACCATGCAGTTGAGCTGTTTTTAACCCGATAAAACTGGTTTTAGACTGAACATCCAACTTTTGCGTGGAAGCATATTTAACTTTAAAAATAGGAAAAAGCAATCATAAAAGTAGTGTGTTGTCTTTAACAGACCTTCCATCCGATGCTTTCAAAGAACGTGCGAAGACGAGCTTGTCCAGTTGTCTTACCACCACAAGGACCTGGAACAAAATGTAAATGCAATTAGTAAAACTGCCCTGATGAATTAACTGATAGAAACAAAAATGCTATTTACTCAAACTACGGTAAGATGAATGTGATTATTTTGCATAACTAAGGTTCCTGGGCCCTCCTCTATATATGGCACAGTCCATGTAATTTACAAAGACACTAGCCTCAATTACAGATGCCGGTTATATGCGAATTTATGTGATCGCATATTTTGCCAAAACCTGCATATTGCATATTTTTCCACATTTAATGGCATTTTCAAATTTATCGCATGTGCAAAAATTATGCTGCATATCCAAAGATTCGCATATATTCACACATATGCTGCATATTTCTGCATATGCAATATGCAATCACATCTTTCAGCATTTTTCTTGCCCAACGTTGTTTTAAGACTGTTAAGTATTTTTGGCAGCAAACGATTACTGGTATTTACAATTAGACATTGAATAGATTAAACCGAAAATGTCAACACTATTCAGGATATGCTTATTAATGATCATATGCTGGAAATATGCGGGATATTTTCCTGCATATATGCAGCATATATGCCGCATATATGCAATGCATATTTCACCAAATGCTGCATATTTCCCCGCATATTTTGCCTCAAAAAATTCCACATATTTAAAGAAAATTCTCCGCTATAAACCAGCATCCCTACTTAATGCCAAGACGTCATCTAGCACATGTATGTGGTCACTGAGTGACTCCATTTGCATGACAAAGCTGGAGCAGATCCCCGCTAGAAATCATACCGTAGATAATTTTCCTGAGTCCACCAAAACCTATCCAGAAACAACCTTCAGACCTGCATGAATGCCAAAAGTCATCCTGACATATACCATCTGTCATTCAACAGCTGCACTTGTACTACCCATCTCTATTATGATGTCTGTATTCTGTAGCCCTGGCATAATGAGCCACCGATAACTTCATGGGTGCAGCCAAGTGTGACCAATCCACACAGTTTAAGCTTGCGCTACCGACCGTCAGTGACCATGGAATAAGTGTGCATTTGAAGCTGGGGGGAGGGCAACGTGGGGGCAAGGGCCACGGCACAGGGGTCAATATTTTTTTTGTGTGCAAGCCAAATGTAGTGCGAAGTACGAGTGTAAACTCTGGGAAATTTCACAGAAGTCTGAAGGTGTGAGATGACAAGGTGACTGCTGGTTCTCTTGGGACAGAAATAAAAAATATAGAGCAATGCAGATGAAAGAAAGATTGTGCAATATCTTGAAAGAATTTTCAAGACAGATTGTTTCTACAACGAACGGTGATACGTTCGGATAGCTGATCTGAGAATTTTGGACAAAAATTGACACCTTCAGATCAGTGATCTGAGCTTTCCAAGGATAGTCTGCCGGTGTGCGTAAGGACGTGTCTTCGGCACGCTGTAGACACGTGGTCAAGGCAGCTGGCCAACTGACGACCTCAACCCCAACAGGATATCACGGGTTACGTGCAGTCAGCCAACTTTGTCGACTCGGAGCGGTCAAGTCCATTATATCACCAACATTACACCGTTGATATGAATGTCCATTTATCATCACGTAACTCTGTAAAATACACTAAACCTAATTTTAACTCTAAGCCCAACCATAACCCAAACCCTAAACCCTAACACTAACGAACTAACCCAAGGAACGAAAGTTTTACCTATGGAACTTTCGTTCCCGGGAACGAAAGTTTTCAGGTACAAAAGTTCCAGAACTTTACCTTTCGTCTTGCCCCAAATGGGACTAAAATATCATTTTCCTCAGCTTCAAATATCTGCAATCAACTGCCCATGATTATCAATCATAGCACACATACTTTCTTGTACACTAATGTACCAACAATTCTTGCTTGCAGAAGCGTTTGAGCATCTGAAATTTCATCAAAACGCATTGGTTGCTGAGCTTCCACCCTGTACCAAGAAGGGGGAGCTTAAGACGCTCCCCCAGACTCCCTGCCTTCCTTAACGCTGCTGTCATGCTGCGGTGGTAATTACTGTCATTTCGGTGCCTACGATTACTACGGCTGCACTGTTGCCACAGCTAATCGTACGGTGATTATCATGAATTAATGATCCATCATGATAATCGAAGCCACGAGTGAATCACGTGGTTGTCATAGCTCTCACCTCCACAGAGCACGAGGCGGTAGACGCGATTGTTGTTGGAACCGACCGTCTGCGACATCTTCACGACACCAAGACGTCGGTCGCCAGCCGATCGCTATGATATACGACTGTGAAAAACCAGGAAAGCCGCCGACATTTTCCCCTGCAAACGGCAGTAATGTACGTCCCGTTGCCAACACATGAATCCGCACGACAACCACTGCCGCCAAGCAGGCCGCTGCCTGCTAGCCTCAGCCTGCCTTCGGCCTCGCCCATGGCCTCGCCCTGTAGGCTTTGGCTCATGCTACCGTTAGCCTATAGGGTGTTTACACGATCCAGCAAACGTCTAGCATTAGCACGTGTATTATGAATACATTTGCTGGAAGTTTGCTGGACGTTTGCTGGATGCATTGCGCTATAATAATTTGGTGGGTTTTGTGACCAGTCACCAGACACAACCTCGACTTCTTCTGACCTCTACAGTCCCCAGACTAACGTAACGTGTGCAACTTTATGCGTTTTGGTCACTGGCTAGGCCGTTCAAGGTCATCATCCGATCAATGATTTTCACCTTGTACAGGGTGGTCCAAAAAACGGATACCCAGTTTTATTTTTGGGATAACTTCGGTAATCCAGCACCGATTTTAACCATTCTTTCACTGTTACATGCAGAAATTTATGGCGCGTAAACGTGAAGTTCTTCCACCCACCGCACCTTATATTGTGTGACCACATTACCTAGCAAAACAGTTCTCAGTTCGTAAGCCCATGATCAAACAGCGATCATCCTTTGTTATTCTGCCTATAGGCTTATCAAACAATTTATTCTAAAAATTATTACTGGTAAACAAAGTAAATAAACACAATATGACGTAACAATGACGTCACAAGGCACTACTGCAAATAAGTA
>Ga0209671_1009286_pt1 | contig 10316 bp, 5 predicted proteins | sample WorMetHERISLAND2_2_FD_187401 | JGI IMG/M metagenome (GOLD analysis project Ga0209671, IMG submission 187401) | Marine gutless worms symbiont microbial communities from Max Planck institute for Marine Microbiology, Germany - Olavius geniculatus... | ecosystem: Host-associated > Annelida >... | reverse complement strand
ATTTATTAGAGCTGTCGAAATGTTAATTTTTTTACTCCTCGCGCGCTACGTTCCTAACGTAGCGAAGAGGAGTATATGAGATCAGTGTAATATTGAGGACCGACCAACGACCGACATCCGTTCCTGTAAGAGCCTTCTTGGAAGAACTTCAAACGACCATATCTCCATAATGGTGCTAGACAGACGCATGATCACTATGGACCACTGATAGGAAGTCGACCCCCGGGAGTCGAATGTTCACGTGACCAATGACGTCATTTGCGGTGTGAAAAAAAGGAACTAAAAAGCAGTTAAAAGAATACAGGAAAAAAATAATGTGCGCGAGGAGTACATTAGATTGGTCACAATCTGAAATATTTCTTGTTAACACATTAATGCACTGCATTAATTTTTTTAATGCATTAATTAACGCATTATTAACACATCGAGTCCCGTTGAGAGAGAGTAAGGGGTAAGTTACCCTGGGCCCCCCGACGTTTGGGAGCCCCACCTGTAGAATATAAAAGTTAGAAACACATTTTTAAACGTATAATCAACCACAGATCTATACATTAAATATTTAAGTAATTATTTATTTACAGTATTGATGGAATGGCAATTACAGTTTAGTTACTTAATTCATTCAAGTGTTAGATAACCGCAGTTTAACGGAATATTGGAACTTTTGCTTCACACAATTTAGTAAATTAACATAAATTTACACATGTAGTTTAATTTTTTTAACGTGCATTATTTTTTCTTAACGCATGTTAATTTTAACGCATTAATACATTAATTAATGCATTAATTTGACAGCTCTATTATTTATCAGTAACATTACTGATACAAATAATTCAGGCAGTGCACACGTCTTATTACTATTAGCTCAGTATTGCCACATGCAAATAATAATTAGTTCCTCTGCTTCATATACATAGGTGGCAACACATAAGATACAGCTGGGCCACCAGTTGCTTTCAATACTATTTGCTGAACCAAATTTCTGAGTTAAAATGGAACAAGAAGCTCAGCTGCAGCTAAGAATACAGCATCTGCTACACACATTTCATTTTGTAGCAATTCTGCACTTCAGAATTTGGCTGTTTACGTTGTCGCCCTGTAATAAAAATCATGCTTTGTTTTAAATAAGTGTTAGCCATTTATTATCATGAAATGCTTTCATTTCAGTGAGTTCAGTACTCTACCATACCGATCCATTTGACACTGCAAGTGACTAGAATCCACAAAATGTGCTGCCCAAAGAACTTATAGGTTTCGCAGCCGCTGACTACATGAGTTTATTTTGGAATTATAAATGAACACTGACAAGCTTAAAATAACTCGCTGGTACTGTTAAATATTACTGTTATCAGTTGATAAAGTGCTACTATCACAATGGTAAATGGAAACATGTGGTCCAGAGCTGCATAATCCTTACCCCAACCTGACCTTTTGACGGTGACCTTTCTGAAATGAAAATCAGCACACCGGGTAATCCAGCCCTGGGGAACATTCACGCAAATTGTGGTTTTTCTACAACCTTTTTTGAGCTAACAGCCCATATGTGACAGAGAGACAGGCAATATGCATAATGTGGCCTAATGGCACGGCCACACAATAAGATTACCAAAATACTGATTATTGCCCATCACTGCAAATGCTGTCATGATAACGCAGTTATTGCTGTTTCAACGCCGAAGCCCAGACTTCATCAGTTGGCTCGGTGGGAATTACCCAGCCTGCGGGAATTCTGCTTCCCGATACACCACTGCCTGCTGGTACGGCATGCAGGTCCCACTCTTGCCTGAGGAAACAAACATCACAGCATTATTAGTAACAATTACCACCAATTGTGATTTTTTACAAAAAAAGATGAATAATCACTGACAAATATATACAAAGTGACACAAATTGCTTGAATAGGTGAAAAGCCCTTTGCGGAATACTGGCAGAGTAACATCTACAGACTATGCGATGACAAGCTATTGAAGATCAACACCAAACTTAGATGCATTGCTTATGAACCATTTCCATCAATCTGTCTACAAAAATCAAGTGTTTTACATATGCACACACATATGCTTTCTCCTCCTTCCTATTTACTATGCTACAGTCAATCTTAAAATCTTTTCACTCAGAATCTTACTCAGATATCCACACTAATTATGATTTTGTTTAACGAGCTAATTTTCCCACAGCTACAAATGACATGCCACCAAATGCGAACTCTCAAGCAATGTTGGAGCACACACCCACTTTTCTCACTTCAGCTGACTACTTCTATTAATTTGGCCAGCACTTAGAGTACAAGGCATAGGCAAAATCGAACATATCATTCAGTGACCTGATTTTAACGAAGGTGTCGATGCTGCTGTTTGCTAAGTCGTAGTACTGCACGTATGGAAACATTGGATCCAGACTGTCAACGACTGACGCTGCAACATACACAGCACACTACTCACAGTAAGCATACGTTACCAAATTTTCACCAACTTTGATAATTTTTGGCACAAGGATGGCCAAGACAATAGAATTATGTAAGGTGAACTTATTTTCCACCTCACCTAATTTATGTCAATGCACTACCATGTGAAACACAGATGTGCCAAATTCTTACATTTTGCGGTGATTATTTGTATCTGATTGCTCACCTTTGCATCATCAGTTCAACAGGAGGCACCACGTGATTTATTAATTTTGTGGTATTAAATATTTTATGGTGAAAATAGCAGACAACGAAATAGCTGACTAATGAGCTTAAAACATGTCTAATCTATGCATGAATGCAGTTTGATTCAGTCATCCTTTGATTCTGCTATCAGCCAGTGGTGTTGCATCTAAGCCAGTGTTTTTCAACCTTTCTGTTGCTGCGGAATGCTACAGAGCATCACCTGCCATATGGTATCATTAAGTGTTACCTGCCATCCGACAAAGATGAATGTGCCCGATCTTAACCCAAGCCAGACAGGATGGTACTCGATTTACCTACCCCAGAGGGATGAAAGGCTGAGTTGACCTTGGTGTTGGTTTACCTGTCTGCAGATAGTCACCACTTGACAGCGACCCAACTGGCAGGCCCGTCGAGAAGTGAGAGTAGAGGGGGTAAGTTACCCTGGGCCCTGCGACGTTTGGGGGCCCCACTGTTGCTCGAAAATATAAAGTACACCAGAGTTCACCATTTAAAAATGAATAATTAAGCAATTTTTCACCCAGAGTGTCCCCGCAAGAATATTTCCAGACCCCCCACTGTGGCTCTCACCGTCCCTGCAGATAGGCAGTCAAACCAACATGCTCAAAATTGTAAGTTCAACATCCTAACCAATACATTACCAAGAAACCAGGAGGAAAGTACCTGTTTCTTGGTCCTCACAGCAGGAGAGTCGTTGTTTTATTCCCATCTGCTCTTGTTATCGGTAATACAGTATTATTATCAAATGAATATACGGTAGGTGACACTCACACTGGTCGCTAAAGAGCCAGGTACGCAGCTGGTCTTCATAGCTGGCAAGTCGTTGTTTTGTTCTCACCTGCTCTTGTTCACGTTCTTTCTCCTTCGTCTGTTCATGTTCCGTCTCCAGCATCACCTGCAGTAATGTAACAACACCCGCAACATTAAATATGTGCTGACAGTATCCAGAGTCGCCTCAGGTCTTTGTAAGTCTTCGCAAAAAATTTTCTCCACTTTCCAGGACCGGAAAATTCCTTGAGAACCAAACAGTCTAGAAAGTTTTAATGAAAAGGGTTCGTGAAAGTCTTGAACTTCAGTGCTTCAAAATGACTGTGTATTGCAACGTGAAAATTATTTCCTACCACACCACAGCTATCTAATATCAAGTGGTAAAATATTGCAGGAAAAAGTCTGGAAAACTGACTTGAAAGTCATTTAAAATTCTGAAAAAGTCCACAAATTTAGCTTGCCCTGTAACTGTTGCTATTGTAACTACTGTAAAACTTTTAATACAAACTGATTCTTAAATACAAGCTGATGTTTCTAGGTCACCTGTTCTACTGCAAGCCGGATCTCTAACACAATACAGTGTCCACATGGAACTACAACTCAGCCTTCCATCCCTCTGGGGTAGGTGAATCGACTACCGGCCCGACTGGCTGGAGCTAAGGTGGGGCGCGTTTTGCCTGCGTCAGGTGGCAAATAATGCTGTGTCATCCCGTATATTCTGTAGTCTACAGTTATATGTGAATCTAAGATGTGATAATGTGAAACAGCAGTACATGTGACATAATGCAAGTGCAACTAGAAGGCGCTCGTGAGAGTGCATATTATCTCCGTCAAGTGAAGTGATTCAAAAATTACTACTACTACTACTACTACTAGACCTACAGCTACAACTACACCCTACAACAAGGAAAGGAGAGGGAGAAAAAATAGCGGCTTGGCAGCAGGGGAAAAGGAGGGAAAAGTAATTGCTGCTTGTGCTATTGGTACAATGACGTCACTGCTATTATGAGTCATCATGAAAACACACACACGGAACGACGGACAGAATGACCAATCTCTTAATCTCCTCCAACGTTCACTACGTTCATCTTGGCGGAGATAATAAATGTGAAGCAGAACCTGTAGTGTACGCTGTTCAGCGTCATAGAGTTCCATCTGTTCTCGCAGTGTTGCAGTCAACGCCTGCACTCGCTGTTCAAACATTTCATCAGCACTTCGACGTATCACCACACCTACAGCACAGCACGTCAACTAGGGCTGTACAGAATAGCAGATTTTACTATTCGGTCAAATAAGAATAAAATACAAATAGTTGATGCAAGTTCAAACAGATTGCCAAATGCCCTGGTTTCATTATGGAATGGTGAAAAATTTCAAAATCAGGTATTTTGTATCCATGTTAAACGAATGATTAACATTACATGACAGTGACTTATAGCAGACTCTTCAGTGGACAAACGAAATGGTTAAGAAAATTCCATAAAGCTTCACGTGTGGGTGTTATGCTGCTAAGACAGCTGGGCTGACAGCAGCTGTCTTTGAGACAAAATTATTCGTATTCGGTATATTTATGGCACTACTATTTGGCCGAATATGAATACACTATTCAGCTTACCATTTGGGCCAAATAGAATACAAATAGAATATTCGGTACAGCCCTAATTTCAACCACTAGTGAAGTCCTAGTGTGGCTGATTGGGGTGGTGGTATGTCTGCTAGCTGCAAACTACATGTCCAATTGTTCGTTAACGTGGGCAATGGATGGCTGCATAGTGCACTGTGGTATCATTAGACAATAATCAGCAACTTGCAGTACCTGCTGTAAGTAATATTAAATACTGAATAAATAAAAACATAAATAAAATACGTATTAAATTAAAAAAATAAACTAAATAAATAAAACAAACTGGGCCAGAGAATCAGTAACCTTTCGAGCAACGACAAAGTGGCTCCTTTTTTATTCCAATCTATCTCTGTGATGGTACAATGTATTAATTAAATGCTTTTGCACAATTCATTCTGCATCGATTGTCCAGACCAACAGCCATCAAGCTGTGTTTTTAACTTCGATTTTGACCCTTAGGTTCTTCATTACCAAAATACTTAACAAATTTATTAAATTTCTACTAGATTCAGGCTGAAACTTAAAACTAAAATTAATAGCCATAAAATGGTGTGATGATATATGCACTGGACAACCTTTACGTTCAGCCTGGTCTTTGCGGAGCTGCCGGAGTTTCCGCAGCCGACCAATCAGCTTCATGCAGTTGTTTGTCTCGGAGATCTTGCGCTGAACTTCAGCCAGCGTTAAGTCCGCTGCTTCCTTCATCTCTAACTCCTAGATGCAAACACAGGAGTACCAGCTGTCGAAATGAGCAGGGTTTTCTGAATCTTTTTTGCATGCATTTTCCAAGACTTCCTAAAACCACGTATATGTCCATTTTCCCTTGTGTCTTTCCAAAACTGTTACATTGTGCAAATATGGAACAAGGCAGATTTTCACGTATCTAAGACTAACATGTTTCAACAGTTTTCAACTAGCAATGTTGTAAATACACATAAGACATAGTTAATCTTGTCTCACAGTAGACAAATGTAAGTAAAGGCCAAAAACATGCACATCGGTTTTAAAGAAGTGTTTGTTGGTTTATTCTCCATAACGTTCCAGGACCTGTGACGGTTTGCACTCCAAATAAATGGCGATGATGAATCTAGACATTAGGCTTACAGCAGATCATTGCTGATCATGTTGATGGCACTAATCTGCATTTATCAAATAAACTGAGTGAACTCTTATGATGGTTATTTCATAATGTAATAAACAATGCAATTTCTGCTACAAAAATCATCATTATTATCAAAGGGAGATCATGCAAAGCTGCTTTTTGGTTTAAGCTGCCCAATTTCCATCTAGGATAACAAACAGAATGGATGACACTTGCCATCTTAGCAGCGCGCTGTTTCTGGCTGATTTCATTCATGTATTTATCGATCTCTTCATGACGTCTTTCTCTCTTCCGTGCCAGCTCACAACTCTGTTTATAAACCGACTGACGACGACGTTTTACGCGCTTCTACACAGAACAATGATCGTAGGTTCAACATTTGGTGAGTACAGCTTTACGTCTTGCTCAGCACGCTACCAGTCATTTCTGAGATCAGAATAGCCACAGTTAAAGGTCTGCTGCCATGGTCAAACTCACTCACACAATTTATGTAGATTTAACAATATGCTGACTTGAGATTCATAAATATACAATTTAATTTTGCAATTTCAAACAAAATGTGGCATTACATTACGTTAAGTGAAAATACCTGTTCCCCAGGTGACGTCATGAGCCTAGCCTAGAGATGTAATGAATATTAATGGCTTAGCCGGTAACATCATCAGTCTAAGCTAGGCCATTAATATTCATGATGTTTATTGGCTAGCGTGATGACGTCACCTGGGGCGCCTACATGCGAATATGGTGATGCATTTTCTACATGATTTTCGTAGATCGTCAATTTCACAGGTAAATTTCTCCGTGTTGACAAAACACTGGGCGCTAATATTCCTGTCAAAATTATCAGAACATTATGCAATTTTGGAAAAGTGGATAAAATATATAAGTTAATTATGGCATCTAGGGACCTTAAAGCCAAAAAAATTCAAGAACTTTTCAAGGAATTTTTGTGGACACTGTGTCAAATCATTTCAGATGTCTATCCAGCAAATTTGTGAGATTCTTGTCAGGATTCCTTGTGTGGTCTAGCATCGGGTATTAATTGGGTGAATGATGTAACAACATGGAGAGTTCTTAGGAGGATCAAACATTCACGACAGACTAATACAATTACATGACTCAAGCTAATTTAACTAACAACTGACCTGGTCTCTAAAATGGTGGCTGAATAATGTTAGGCTCATTTTAAAAAAACAGAGCCTCAATTATGTACAAATGTTTAAAATAATCATTATCCGGTAGTTGACAATATCTGACCCAAAAGAAAAAGTCACTAACGCGTTTGCTGGTTGTGCGTTTCTGTCGGGCAATAACTGCACCCAGGAATGAAGAGATTTGCCTCCGCAGCTCCTCTAATCTCTCCTACATATTTACAATGATGGCATCTGTACTAATTACCAATAATAGCAATAATAATAATAAAAACAAATGCCAATGCAGTTGGTACTCTAATCATGATACAGCCATTACATTTGATAGCATGTAGCATGATCACTTTCTGGCTGTTAACCTTTGAATCAAGCTGATTGGCTTGAACCACAGATCCAGCTGAAATGTCTGCACAATAATAAACTTATGCAGCACTGTATTTAACGTAGCATCCCCACTGCACTTTGTGCATAGAATCTTGAACAAAGAAGTGCCATGAATACATCAAGTAATGATAATCTTCCAACAGTGAACTACTGTTGGATCATACTACAATGCAAAAGGCCTAATACAAAAAAACAGCACATGCTTGAATATGTAATGATTAAAAAGTGACATTCATTATTTTTGTGTCATTAATTCAACAGCCTGTTGCACACAAACTACAAAAAGTAAACAGCTGAAACTCTGCACAGACATCAGTTAATCCAAATAGAGGGATCCAATATAGAAAAAATAGAGTATCCAATATAGGGCACACTAAACAGTAAACAGATACAAAAAAAAATTTGCTTTGCGTAATCAGACAAGAAACATTAATTATACAAAATATTACCAACATCATCATGTTGTCATCTGAGAATAAAGGATATCAATAGTGTACAAATTCTGACACTTCTATTTTGCTCAAAACCTGCTCAAAACCAAGTCTCAAAGTTCTTGCTAACAGGTTTCCGAAAGTCAATCACATTTCCGTGTGTAGTGAGCAGATTAAGAGAAAACCAAAATATGCTTCCAGCATAATCCAGTAACAATATTTCTGTCAATTAAGTCAAACAATAAAAAATGCATATGACAGTATACATGTATTCAAAAATTACCTGCATTTTAGCCAGCTCCTGCTTACTGATGACTGACGAAGATTCGGCAGCAGACTGTGATGGTGCTGTAAAAGATGACAAAGAGCAGTGTTGATCATTCTGAACACTGGCTGATACTATTCTCACAGTATGTCTCTCGGATGTGCTATCAGTACTATCGATAGTTTGATGAGACTTAATTACACAATCACTAACGGTATCACTAGCATCAACTGTCTGATGTAAGTCTGTGGGCTCTGACAGAGTCCGATTGTCAGAATGACCTACACTTCTCTCAGCACACGGACATGAATGACTCTCGACGTATTTTCGAAGGCGATCATTTAAAAACATTGCATCTTTCAGCAGCTGTCGGAACTTTGCGAACTACAATGAAACAAATCCACAAACACATACACACTGTATTAACCAACAACCATTTCCAGACACACTTAAGTTAGCCATTTCCCCAACTAAACAATAATTTGAAAATGATAATAATACATATGCTGCAATTCAGCAGAAGCCATCATAATCATCATATAGAAGATGAAAGTCAGTTAGCTAATCTTTAAAAAACTTTAAATGGGACAACTTTTATTAGTAGCCTACTTGTAAGTCACTAAGTCCTACTACTACATATTCCCACCCTGTACCCGGGACCCAGCATTTATTTGACACCTAACTTCAATTCAAAGTTATACAGTATTTATGACACTATACTGATAGCTACGGTGACAGCTTACAGTAATGTTGCTTGTGGTGGAAGCTTTTCTTCTTCGTCTATGAAGTACAGCACTTTCAGCACTGACAGCCGTTGTTACATCACTGGCTGATGTGACATCGACACTGGCACGCTGACTAGTAAGGCTACCAGAGCTCTCACAGATTCTTGCAGGAAATGAACTCTGAACGAACATTAAATGTGAACATCGGACATCACTGAAGAATGTATCACGGCTAGATGGCTGAACTAATGTCTGCCTCATGACTGAGTTTCCTGCAATGTCTTGTTCATTTGTGCTTTGTGAAGGCAGTCTCTGAGAGGTTGTGAAACTCTGAGCTGGTGGTCGTCGTATTCCAAGCCTCTGTTCAGCTCCACTGACAAAGTGAGGAACCCGACTTCCGGTAAACGGAGCACTAGAACTCGTAGCAGCAGCAATCACTGGAAGCGGTGGGGGAGGAAAATGAGGTCTGAACACCAACAGATACGATGGACAATGAGAAGGAGGGGGTACCTGTGGATGGTAGCCTGGTGGTGGCATGTTTCTGTCAATGGGTGGCGGTCGTAGTGGAACGTTTACATCAATAGATGGAGGCGGTGGTACATTAATGTTAGCAGGCAGTGGAGGAGGATTGTTCATGTTAACAGGCGGAGCTGGTGGTATGTTAACATTAACTCGTGGAGATGGGCAAACGTTCATATTTACTGGTGGCGGCGGCGGCGGTGGCATATTCAAGTTCACGTTCACTGAAGAACGCTGAAATTCGCCAGCAGCAGCAGCAGCACTAATTGCGGGAGGAGGGGGAGGAGGCTGGAACTGCGCCACGACGGAAGGAGGAAATTGCGGCATTCTCTGCTGCGATGCCAACGACGCTTGCCGAAAAGCGCTCGGCGGCAAACTGATGCGACCTGGCGTGTTGTAACCTTGATCACAGCTGAGCCCGGGTCCGGCAGGTAATCGTGGCTCTGTAAGCTGTCCACTGCGAGTCGGTGGGATTGAAAAGGCGCCGTGGTGTACAAGAGCAGACGATCGACTAGCATCGCCAGCGGTGCCCTGAAAATGTCCGAACGGTGGAAACGAGTTCGCGCTATTGTAGTATGAATTCTCCATCAGTACTACAGTCGTTTGAGTTTGAAACAGCGTTATGAACTCTGAAATTTTCTATTATATTGTTTTTGTTTACTTCAGTAATGTTTACCAT
>Ga0209671_1009281_pt1 | contig 10319 bp, 2 predicted proteins | sample WorMetHERISLAND2_2_FD_187401 | JGI IMG/M metagenome (GOLD analysis project Ga0209671, IMG submission 187401) | Marine gutless worms symbiont microbial communities from Max Planck institute for Marine Microbiology, Germany - Olavius geniculatus... | ecosystem: Host-associated > Annelida >... | reverse complement strand
CCCTTTTCCCCTTGTCCCTTCCTTTCCTGCCCCTCTCCCTTTTACCCCTCCCCTCCCCCCTTTCCTTAGAAGTAGGACTTCCTAAAATCCAGCTAGCAGGTCTGGGGGAGCGCTGTGAGCTGTCGCTTGCTTATCTGTTTAATATGCCGTCCATTAGCACTGCAGGTATAGCCTACTTTCACGCACATCCGATTACACACGTGCACGGTTCTGCAATTTCAGCATTATTATCAGTCTTCAGCACGCCCACGTGCACATAACGACTAGAGCCGTTGAAACCTGTAGTACTATAGATCTTTAATGTCTTTGTTGTTTTCATCTGCAATTAGGCCTATTGCAAATGTCGAATTTTGCTGCTCATTTGCAGACATTTTGTCCAGAATTACGCTGGAGCACGCAAGCTTATCTATAGCGCGACGTCGTGTTCTACTATTCGTCACGACATTACTATAGCATTATAATTGGCCCGCGACGCTGCAAGATATAGGCCTAAGCGACCCTTATTGCCACACGACGTGTCTGTAATTCGACCCTGCGTGCGACGGTGTCTGTCTGTCTCTTCACGGGACAGCTTTGTCGTAACAGATGCGAGCCAGTACGCCTACCGGCTTGTATAACTTAAATGTGTTTAGACTTTTGATCAATCTACCGATTGACTGTTTACTGTTCAGTGCGTGTACACTGTAGAGTACTACACAGTACTCAGCAAGACTACACTTCACCGCAATGATCGAATAATCTTCGAGTAGCTTTGCACCAAAAAACCGAAACTTGAGCTTGAATAACTTTGGATTACCTCAATCAAGCTGGTGACAATTGCGTTAAATTTCGTTAAACCCTTTCCTCAAACCAATGGATACGTTAAGCATCACAATATATTGTGCTTTTTGAAGAGATTATTGCGCGAAAACAAATATAGATACTGTGCTAATATGAACCGTGAAAACGTACACCAGAGAGTCCGTTTTCAAGGGAGAAAACGTCAACGCTAGGCCTACTTCAGTGCCAATATTAAATAATAACGGCGACAGACGATAGCAGCCTTCGTGTTAGAGAAACCCACCGTCTTCTATCTTTGCAGAAAAGTAATCACCGTACTAATATTTCGTTAAAACAGACATTGGTCTGTTAATCTCTTAAGAATTCTTTCAGCCAAACTCAAGCGGTTAGTCAAAAGGTCACCCAGTCATGTATATCTCAGTAATTTTCTTAGATGTTTCTACTATATAGGAAGCGTCTGTCAGACGTTTACCTTATACCCCGTTTACACGATCAAGCAAACATCGAACAGACATCAAGCAAACGTTGAGCAAATATCGAGCTGGCTCGTCCAGCTAACTAGAGCCAGCTCGTCGAGTCAGCTTCATCGTGCAAACGGGGTATTATATGCATGCTTCATATTTGCTCGATGTTTGCTGGACGTTTGCTCGATGTCTGCTCAATGTTTGCTCGATCGTGTAAACGGGGTATTACGTAAAGGCGCGTACAGAGCGACGTAACTGAACTGAACTTGGACGTTATGTCATTTCATTTAAGTTTAGTTTAGTTATGTTGCTTTGTACTCGTCGTAACGCGTACTGTCTTTATACTTGCTTTAAGCAATTGCAAATTCGCAGAAAACAGACATTCGTGTTTTATCCACATCCCGCTATTTAATGGCCCAGTGACGACGAATAGTCTGTGCTTTTTACATACGAACCCCGAGCCTTGAAATAAATGAACGAATAAACGAATACCGAATACCGAAGCGCGGCGAAGAATGCATGTGGCTATAGGCAGCCTACGCTGCAGTAAAGCAAGTCATTGATCTCCGTAAGACGAGAGAACATTCATCAAGTGTCTATGCGATCAGTCACTGCCACTTCGATCATTCAAGCTGTCGCGACATTTCCTCTGATCCTTCTTATCTCACCGCCAAAAGTAGACGCATGGTGAACGACGGAAAAAGTTTCTGCTTCTGTCGTTATCACGTGTACAAGACTGAAAAGACTGGACGGAAAAAGCGCGTACTGTAAGTTGGATGGCACGCCGTCCAAAGTTGCGATTTTGGCACAATGAGTATAGGCTACCGGCGAAAGCTGGGACGTGAAACAAGCACACCGCGCGATGCACTAGCTCCGTATCCGTGGTCTCGCAGTGTAAACTGGTGTCTGGCTGAGGGCTAAGAATCAGCGCCGCCGCATGGGCCTTGTGGCTAGGGAAAAACTTTATCTTATGTATGCGCCATACGTGGCAACGTTTAAGAAACTAATTGCACAACTAAAAGCAGGAAATTGTCGGCGACAATATCGGCTCGTGTGTCGTCGGCTTAAGACGCGTGTTGCGTACATATCGGCGTGTACAGCTGAATTATATTCGCTACGTGTATAACATAAGGAAGTCCGCCAGATTCACGGGTTCGGGTTTAGGTACCGTAATTACGGCGACAGAAAAGAAGTCTAATGCAATGCATAGCTGGCGCACTTTTTTCTCTGCGATAGCGCCAGTGAGCGTCTTGATTTGTATTTAGATTGCTGTATGCGTCGCTGGCAGCTGCACGACGGTTGTCCATCACTGTCACCCCTAGCTATCACAGACAGCGACTGATTGAAGGTTTCTACTGACGAGCTTTTTGCGTGGCGTCCAATTAAATACGTAGTTTCCTGATATTGTCGACAGCTTGATCAGTTTCGGAGATATCAAGCGCTTGAGGTCACCGTCTAAAAACTTGTCTCAAGTTCCGCCGAATTTTGCACGTTTCTGACTCCCATTTTGTTGGAAGAACCCCAAATTTTGGGACTCAGTTATAAAATAAAACCCACTTACTATTACGTGACAAAGTTTTACGACGACCAGCCAAGGGACCTAAAAGATATCGAGCTGAAAACACACCAGCAGTTAAACATAAGACCATCCGGTAGTAACCGTAGTTGGGCGGCCTAAAACAACTCAGTAAATTAAATAAAACCTGTACGAACAAATTGCACAAAAATAACACGTCTAACAGCCAACTGAAATTAAAAAATGTGACCGAAATAGTAACGGAACTCGACTACTGTAGGTTTTTGTGTTAGTGACCCTGCACACAGAAGTAGCCTAAGCAGCCTGGAGAAAGCTAGGAATTGAGCCGAACAGGGTCATCCGATCGCTAATACTTGTCAGATAGGCTACATTAGCTTTGTAGTATACCCGTGGGCCATCCACCATCAGGTGAGTATCTCATTCGTCTAAATTAGCGTGTGACTTTGATAAGTTAGCACGCTTGTCAGGAAACGAAACTCTCGGCTGTGCACTGCAGAGAAATCACGTGACCACTGACCAACGGGCGAGTTCGGTTCAGTTACGTCGCTCTGTACACGCCTTAAAAATGAGACATCTAAGTTACAGTTGCAGTACCGCACTCTGTTCTATTAATTCGTTAAATTATTAATTAATTACTTTATTCATTTATTCATTAATTTGAAGAACACAATTAGTACAGAAAACATACAAAAAAGTGAGCTTCTAAACAAGCAGAAACATGTACCGATTTAAAGAAAATTTTACATGCATAAAACGACATTCATTCTGAACATTACAATGTACACGGTGTTTTATAAAACAACCCCCTTTTTTATAATTTACTGAAATGATGATCAATTTACATGAAATTTTTACCAGTTGTAGCTGAAGGACGTCAGCGTTACGTAACGACTAGCAAAGAATCAACTGCCGCATTTTGTTAAAATATTTTGAATTAATATTTCTTTAGCTACAACTGGTAAAAATTTCATGCAAATCGATCATCATTTGAGTGAATTATAAACAAAGAAAAAGGGGTTGTTATTTATGAAACACAGTGTAGTTTCACAGAAATGCCCATTGCTCAGTTCGTCAAAAACTAAACCGTGTCGGTTCAGTTCAGTTCAGTTACGTCGCTCTGTTCGCGCTTATACCCAACACTCGAATCTACAGTGTATCGCTTTAGTCACTAGGAAACATAATTTCTAAAAAAATATCCAATTCGTATTACTCGGAAACAGGACGAGGCTGTTGGCTTACTTTGTAGTACTTGAGTCGTAAGCGTGGTGGCAATGATGTATTTCCGGGCAGTTGGGTTGTAATGACGTCATAGGTCAGCGAGGTATGATTCACAGGTATGACGTCATCACCGGCTGCAGGCAGCAGCCACAGAGCAACGGTCATCGTCATGACAACCAGTGACGTCATTTTCTGCAACACGCATCGGGTCCGTCATGCAAAGATGCTAAGTTCCGATTGTCTACACGACTGTAATTAAAGAGAGCGTAAGCTCGCCAGCTCGAAAACGTTTAGGTTTTTAGGTTCAATAAAAAATGCTCTAAACTTTAAACGTAATTTTTTTTTACTTTTTCCGGGTTTTTATTTGTTGTACAATTTGGAACACATGTCAAATTTAATTTCATATTGTCAGCAATTTTTGAGCTCTGACGTCAATTCATTCACTGAACAAAATTCCACAGAATGAACAGAAAATTTCTTTGAAATCCGATATTTATAATTAATATAATTGTACGATTACATGCAATATAAGGCTAGTTTACTGTAAAGCTATAAACTTTGTTTCGAATCTGCTGTCGCAATATTTTATAGAGTTTAAATGTTGGCAAAATTATTATCAATTTCAAACGCGGTACATACAAATTAATATTACTGATTCTACCACAAAACGAGGGGGCGCTGAAAATGACGGATATGAAAATGGCAGACCATCAAAATGTCTAGGCAGGAATTTGACGGACGTGAAATTGACAGACCAAGTGTCCAGGAATGAAATTGGCAGACATGAAAATGGAGGACAAATTTAGACAAATTGGCAGGACATGAAGTAGCCTGACATGAAGTTGACGGACATAAAGTTAACGGACATGAAAGTGCAAGACATGTTTCAAGTGGCTGAATACATATGCCTATATTGAGTAGACTTTGGTTTATCATTGCTCACCTGTCAGGTTCGTCGAGAGAGTGGGGTAGGAAGGGGGTAAGCTACCCCGGGCCTCGCGACGTTTGAGGGGCCCGGCCGTCACTCAAACAATATAAAGTACACTGGGATGCACCATTTTTAACAGAAAAAAAATAATAAAAATTTCTCGCGAGAATGTTTCCCCTGGCCCCGTTGTACATGTAGCTCTCGATGGGCCTGTCACCTGTAGCTAATTTTAGATTGATGTTTTCGTAATATTTTATGCATTTCAACATATTATACATATGTATATTATACAACTTACTTTGCTGTTGTGACTTGTGTTCTGCCGTTGTTTTAAAAAAAATTGCGAACTGCATTGTAATGTAATTAATTTTCAAACGATATAATATCTTGTCCTCCAATTTTATGTCTGTCAATTTCATGTCCGTCATTTTTCATGTCCGCCAATTTCATGCCTGGACACTTGGTCCATTAATTTCACGACCGTCAAATTCATGCCCAGCATTTTCACTGAATCCCAAAACGGCAGATAGGCCCCTATGTTAACTCAAGTTCTCGTTGCTACATTATTATTGCGTAAATTGCGGTGACATATTCTCTCTGAGGTAACAAATTTCTTTAGCGTAATTCCGCAGTTTATCTGTTTAGGCACATACTGCAGGCTATACAATAAAATGAACGTAAACTGTTATGAATGCAAAATATTATAGAAATACAAACAGAATAACAAAGTAACTAAATTGCAAATTAAAAGCACTACTTAGCTATAATATATGACAATGACAATGGGGAAAATGCAACAGTAAACAACACGAGTAGTTTACAGTAAGTTTCGAGACGTACTTCCGTTACAGCTTATCACAACTGAAACATGTTTAGCAACTTTTTAAAACTTTTAGCTGTGAATAAAAATTCTCGTGTCTTAAATAGGCGTCCTTAGTAATTATGGACATAATACCTTATTATTCCATGAAAAAAACGAGCTTACCCACTAAACTTTAAAAAACCGAACACATTTTTTGTTCTGTGCAAGCGAAAGGATAGCCTATAAGTCTTAGTTGAATTCAGTTCACTTCTAGCCATTTGGCTACATGTTTCTGATTCAAATAGTTTATTCTCGTAAAAATTACTAAAAACCAAAATTTACATGTACAATATGGGTAAGGTTTAAGTTCGGTGAGACTTCAGTCTTAGACCAAAATCTTACCGAAGTTTGGTCAAAGACTTTGATCAGCGTTGATGAGCGTTTGCCTTTCTTATAGCCGCGCGCTCAGTATGATAATCCAGTGTAATTTGATTAGGATACGTATGATTTAGTTGTCAAGCAAACATTCTACTATTTTTCTTCTTTTTCTTCTTAGACTAAAGTCTCAGCAAAACTTGACCTCACGCAATGTCTCTCACCGTCAGAAGAAGTAATTCGACGTTTGCGACGCGTCGTTCGAACTTGGCGACTCAGCACTAATGAGTGCAGCTTACGTTGTCGTCGCTTTCTTCCTGCTCCGACCAGCGGCTGCAGCTTCTCTCTATCTATCGGATGTGTTGCATCCTACTCTTACGTGCGTAGGCAACGCTGTTAGGTTTGGACAAAATACGATTCGCAAGGAAATCAGTTGTCATCACTGCGCTTCGCCTTTTATCGAGCGCTCGGAGAGTGCACATCGACTGACAAGGTGCTGAGCCTTCGCCTTCCTAAACGAAGCAATGAAAACCAACGAAGCACCCATCGTCCAAACGAAATCCACTGTTCAATAATAACTATATCTCAGTCCATTCACGGTCATTTCACGAAGACCCTTTCGTCAGCAACCCTTCGTTTAACACGAACTCATTACCAGCATGGCCTATCTTTCGGGGCCGAAGGTATCCATGAAGCTGAGATCTTGCAATCACCCAGTATGAAAGACGAAGCGAGAGCAGCGGGTGGTTACAAAAACCCGACGCTTTTCTGTACTTTATACCCGTATTTTCTATTACTTGCATTCTCAGCGAAAACCTAGATTTACTAAGTTCTTTTGTCACTAGATGCAAAATTCATCAACGCACGCAAAATGTAGTTTTTACATGAGGCGATCGTCGCCGCGACTGATCGCCTCATGTATTTACCACAAAAGATAACGACAGTGACCGTGTGACGGACGCACACGCACACACGGTAGGCTAACGGATGACATGAAATACTATGCTGAAGACGGAGGCGTAAAAACAGGTCAATTTTTTTGCGTGCGTACGTGAACTCCGAAAGTTTACGATATATCGTATCGAAAATAATTGAATTTTGTAGCAGGACAGCTGCTCAGCTTTGAATTTTCTGCCATGCGGGAGCCGCCGGCGATAGGTCGTTGACTGTTACGTAGCTACTTAAAGAACATAACAAACAGGGCAAGACGAGCGTCTGGAAATGACACGTGCCACGCGCGTCGCAAACAGCTGGCCGTGCTCGAGATTAACATTAGAAGGAGGCAGCCATTTCGCCGAGAGATCACTTCACACTTGACAGCAGCACTCAGTAGCATGTAATTATCAAGTTGCTGCACTTGAGGGCTTCAATCGTAGCCACTATAGCCAGCAACCAGCAACGTTTCAAAGGAAAGAGAAAGGTCTACTTTTACTGCTAGCAGCAAAAATTGTTCGCGAAGCTCAGAGCTACAGATTCGTCGCAAAACTTCACACCAGTGCAAGAGTAGCAAGTATTAAACATAGAGATCCTGGGGAAAAATCAACCGTGGATCTGCCGCAAAACCCTTTGAAGAAAAACAAAAAATAACGAAAAAAGACGAATGGAAAATACAAGAAAAGTAGTACAAAGAAGGAAAGGGTGGGAGGAGAGGCCCGGAAGTGGAACCGTTGATGAAATCTTGGTTACGCCGCTGCAAGCAAACGCTGTCATTTTGGCCAGCTAATAGGCCTACTAAATAGGCTACGATTTTACTGATACGCCGACGACTCGCCGCAACTATTTAAGCTGGGCTTCTTGTTAACCGAAGACGCAGTTTTAGCTTTTCACAAGACATAGCACAAATGTGATTTTATTGGAGCTCCGTTAATTCTACTATACGTCTCAACTATTATGCGAATAGCTATTTAACGTTTTTATGCAGTAGTGTTATTTAAGAAAACTTCAACATCATCGTTGCTCATTGCATAAAAGTACATGAATATCGCATTAATATTGTTCTAAAATTAGAGAGCGGACGTCTTAATAAAAGCTGCACTATTTGGAGTAGTAATTGAAATAAGCACAAAATTGGACACAAATTATCTCCGTCTATTCTTTGAGAAAAACGTGGATAAATCTGCGCTTAGGATTTACCACTAACTGATAAACCCTGCGCAGATTCTTGGATTGGTACCGGGTCGTGACGGACAGACGGACGGACAAACGGACAGATAGAATTACCGTAGCTAATACGCGCTATAGCTATGCTAGCTCTTGCGCGTAATTAGTCAAGCAGCAGCTATTACTTTTTATCAGTGAATTTTGCAAGAATCCATGTCCCTAGAAATTGTTGTCAAGTGGTGATCGTGATTGTAAATCTGAGATGCGGCAAAAGTCTGTCGCGCCCGGCTGCCGCCCGTTAAAATTGTCGGCCGGGGGAGACTTTTCTGGGGGCGATCATGGGGGAGAATTTATGAGGCCGGCGATATTTTAATAAAGGGGAGACATATCAAATCCGTGATTATCTCTCCCGGACGGATTTTTCATGGGGAGACGTTTTAATGTGACACCGGCGGCGGATGTACTGCGCTAGTATCAATCTGTTTACGTGTCTACATCACGTGGTGTAACGATGAGCAACTAGTCGGCGTGGTGGCAAGTCATCTACTGTTGATTTAGAGCCAGTGGCCTAGAGCTACAGTCCGTTCATTCTTTGCGTCACACTCGACTGTCCCGTATCGAATGCCGCAAGACTTCAGTATTGCTCGTCGCATGCACTTTTTAACGTAAAATGCTGAAATATGACATCGTCGTGTCAGAAATTTGGGGAAAAATTGAAGGCACTTGGCAATAGTGGCTAGGGCCGTTACCCCTTGGCCCTTGTAAAGCGTACTTGAGTTATAGGTCTAGTTCAAATAAACCAATATAAACAGACCGTCGATTTTTGAAGAAAACTAAATTAAAGTTACTTAAAGTTAATTAAATTAAATTAAAGTTACGTTAATGCAATATAATTTTTTTCGGAAAGACCTACTTTGTGACCATTTTTGGGTCATGGATCCCCGCAGTGTTGTGGCACCTAGCTAGCTTTAGCATAGGCCTCATAGGGTGTTTACACGATGAAGCAAACATGAAGCAAATGTATTTAGTAAACACGTGCAAGACGCGTGCTCTAAGTTTTCTTCATATTTGCTTCATGCAAGGGCCTATGGTTGATGTTTGCTTGATGTTTGTTTGATTTTTTGCGTCATGTTTGCTTCATGTTTGCTTCATCGTGTAAACACCCCCATAACATTCCAGTTTTTATGGCAAACACCGACAACAACAACACAAATGAAAAATCGCAATAATTCCCGAACAAAGTGGCTATGATTGTTATAGGCGAACAAACGTCAAACGACATCAATATATCATACGTGGACGGCGTAAACATGACTAAATAGGCCTAATACCAGAGCTCAATTTGTAGAAAAAAAGAAATGTCGGTAGCCTACTATGGCACTATTATGGCCTACTGACAGTCGAAACGCCGGAAGCGCCGGGAATTGAGACGTTGAAAGCGTCGAGAGAAGAAAAAAGAATGATGAGAAGGGCATTCTCCTCTCAATCCGACTAGGGTGGTGGGAGAGTGACTTCAGTTCCATCAGCGGCCTCCGCCCCAAATCCAAAACGATGTTTGGCGCATTTTCAGCTTGGGAAACACATCTTTCCTTACGTAGCAATTTGGCAGGTCCAGTTAACTGTTGGTATATAGGCCTATATTAAACCTTGCAAATGCACAGCGTACCGCCACTGCAGGTCTGAAATAACAAGAATCGCCGGCAATTACCGACAGAAATAAAGTCATGTGAATACTATACGGATAGTTGCGATCTGTCCCACAACACAACAGTCGAGTTCCTTCATTATTCGTCATCCCTATCATCGTTTTCGTCCCAATGACAGCTAGGAAGAATGCGTGCCTGCTGGCTTAGACTGTGACGCTGGATATAGGCCCACGGTAGAAGCGATTCCTTTATAGCTGTGGGAGGCGTGATTATGAATAGTAATCTCTCTCTCTCTCTCTCCTTCAGGCTGTGGATCCCTCGGGTGAGGGGTCAGCCACACGAGTTCTCGGTAGTGGGACAGTTTGCATAGTGCCTTTGTTCTCTGGGTTGGGACGCAATGCATAGCGCCGGCAAAGGTGGTGGCGGGCAAAAAGAAAAGCAAATGTATAACAATGAAACAGCTAAAAAC
>Ga0209671_1009278_pt1 | contig 10321 bp, 7 predicted proteins | sample WorMetHERISLAND2_2_FD_187401 | JGI IMG/M metagenome (GOLD analysis project Ga0209671, IMG submission 187401) | Marine gutless worms symbiont microbial communities from Max Planck institute for Marine Microbiology, Germany - Olavius geniculatus... | ecosystem: Host-associated > Annelida >... | reverse complement strand
ACTGTAGTGTCATTTGTTGAAGAAAACGATGCCTTACGCGTTACGGGATTGCCCATTTATTACAAAAAAATTGTGCTAATGTTCACGAGACGCCCGAAAGCCCAGAGCAGTTCGTGCACGCAAACTGCCAGTCTATCTCCAGCCGTTTCGTCGCAGTTCATTCTTGGAGTGTGCGCTGCAGCCGAAAATCGCAAAAGTCAATAAAAACTTCTTATTTTGAAAGTTCAGGGTCTTTCAAAGTCATCGATGGTTGATACGACTGAAAAGCTCGTCACTAGTGCTTGTTGTGATAGGCAGCATGCCCATGCCTATCTGCAACCGTTTTCACGAAAGATTGGCCAAGAACGGTAAAATAACGACTTTTACAGGGGTACCGCTCTTTGATGCCCTCGTGCACCGGTTTCCTTGAACCTAGAAAATCGAGACCGTCAAAATCTACGTTCAATGCTGAAAATTTCATAAGCAGCTTCTCCATGTCTATCTCAATTGATTTCGGCGCATTTCGCTTTTGAAATGTGTCTCGCAGCTCGAAATCGTCAGCAAAAAATTAAAACCCCTATTTTGGCATTCAATGTCATCCAAGGTCATTGAGTTTAATGGCAATCAGAGCCAATGTACGACTTCCTATCAGTGATTAATAGTAACCTAGGCCCTATCTCGCAGCGTTATTGAGATACAGCGACTTATTGGCTAAAAACTGCAAATTTTTCCTACCCTGTCATTTAGCGCCCTCGCTCGGGGTGACCCCCTTCGAATTTGTAGAAAAGCTTTACGGTTCCTGAAACTAGAGTCCTCCACGCAGCCGATAGTATAGATTTGGTGATCCTAGCTTGCACCGTTTTTGAGTGATTCACCCGCGTAACGGACAGACGGACGGACAGAATTGCGATGGCTAAGACGCGCTAAAGCAGTAGCTGCTTCCGTGCGTAAAAATCGGCCGGTCGATCGTGTCATAAAGCTAATAATGACAAAGCTCAGTCTGTTATCACGCTAGATTCCGTCCAAGCGTTGTCACATCGCGCCTGACAGGCGTGCATCGATACGCCGTGCTTCCTCGCCGCCGTAAATCAACGTGGTCAGTAGCTGTCTGGGGGCTTGAACCATCAAGTTTTTTGGCCAACTCCACGGGGCACTATCCTATACAGACATCTTATGGAGGAAAATTTCCCTCAATATCTTCCAATAATCATGCCAATGTGTTCTTCCCTTCCCTTTCTCCGAAAAAGAACTGATGAGCAGACTTTCGTAGTCACGTTATAAGGCCTACATCTAGGTGAGAGGCAAAAACCTTAGTGCTAAAATACAGCGCAGTAGTCATAGTGAAAATCTCAGTTTGAGCCGAAAATGGGCGCTCTGTTCGGAACCCCGCACTGAGAAGCTGTCCTGTCACCGGCCCCGGCCTTCCCTGGCTATCGGCGTTCGGCTCCAATTTTCGAACTTTTTGGCCTGAGTCAACAGCCGACACCCAACTTCCAGCAGTGTTCATTTTCCCTCCTACGCTCTGCTGTCGCCGACTGTCACACGGACGTAAATTCGACGCGCTAACCAGCTGCGTCTGTCCGCTCCATAGTTGCCTGACCGCTTTAACTTCGCTCCAGCTGCTGCAGCTGCGGCCTGCACGGCTGTCACACGCAGTGCGCCCGACTATTATCTGGCAGTCACGGTCGAGTGGTCGCAGGCGCCGACATTAGACTGGTTCCATGGGGACCGACCGAGCAGTAGTTGGCTGTGACAATGTGTCGTTCTGGCGACAAATTAGCGATAAATCTCGACGGCGTGCCTCGCAGACCGATGAGCATGATGCGCTCGACATTTCTGATGCACAATGCTGGTTTTTCAGTACGTGTAACAATCACCAAACTAATGACCCCAATTTCGATGACTTGTACAGCATTTCGCGTGCAACATTAAACCCGCGTCGATGGAACAGCATTTTTTAACACTCGCTGCACTGAGTGGCATAACAAATTACAACAAAAAACCTAGCTGTTGCTAGGATAGCCGACCGTACTGGTTGTCAATGACCTTCAAGGTCATCCAAGGTCGATGATTTTCATTTCATTTGAAAAAGCGCATGCTACTTCAAAGTATGGCTCGGTAGTCTAGCGGTAACGTGTCGGACTTGTAATCCTGAGGTCACTCAGGGGCGCAGGTTCGACTCCGCACCGGGACATTGCCGGGTAACGACCTTAGGCAAGTTGTTCACACAAATGTGCCTCTGTCACCAAGCAGTATAATTTGGTACCGGCTTCACCGTTGGGACGTAAACAGCCTCACCGCGCGATACACTGGCCCCGTATCCGTGGTCTCGCGGTGTAAAAACTGGTGTCTGGCTGAGGGCCTTAGGAAACGTAGATCAGCGCCGTCCTATGGGCCGTAAGGCTCGGAAAGGACTTTACGTTACGTTTTTTACGTTACTTCCTATTAGTGATTAATAGTAACCCTAACCCTATCTCTCACCTTTTCCGAGATATGGCCACTTATAGCTTAAAACATTCCATTGAAAACTGCGGCCAAACCGCTGCAGATGGGGACATGGCTACTACTGACAGCCTAAAGGTATTTGCTAGCGCTCTATCCGATGGTACCATCGCGACCCCCTATGCCTTACCGTTCAGCCACAATACCGCACGATTGGCATACCATAGTGCATTTTGACCTTTCAAGGTCATCGATTTTAATGTCATTTGAAAGCCAATATGTGACTTCCTATTAGTGATCCATAGCAACCTAGGCCCTATCTCGCACCGTTTAGCCACAATACATCAGTGAAAGACGAACAGACTCTATACATCTCTAACCGTGTAAGACAGGCACATGGTCATAATTGACCACTTAAAGGAGACCGCATTTTGCATGCCCAAAGTTCACATGACCATTAAGTTCGGCACGCGATCAATCAATCAATCAATCAGTATTGCCTTAGTAGCAGAGCAACTTCAAGGTTAGACAGATAACAAAAAAGTTCAGACGATGATGTCCGGATATGACTTTCTGAAGAGCCAGGCCTTTAAGGTGGCGACAAAACGTTGAGGGTGACTGAGATGTTATGTCCTCCGGTAAAGTGTTCCAGACACGAGGTCCAGCAACCGTGATGAAAGCCCGGTTACCGACAGGTGAGTCTGACAGGTGGCACCAGCAGGCGATTGTTGCCAGCGGGCAGATCGGCAACAGGAACGAGTGGACCCAAGTACCGCGGCGCACTTCCGTGAAGAACTTTGTATGTCAGAACGGCGACTTTGTACTCAATCCGCTCTGGGACGCGCAGCCAGTGAAGACTGGCAAGCTCGTCGGTGATGTGGTCTGCGGATCTCGTATGGTAGATGAGCCGTGCCGACGCATTCAGTACTGACTGAAGACGCCGTACCAGATAAGCCGGAAGACCGATCAGTACGGCGTTTCCGTAGTCCAGTCTGGACAGCACCAAGGTGACCACCAAAGACTGAAACGTGGCTGGCGATACTGAGCGGCGGATCTGACGTAATTGTCGGAGTGTTGCAAAGCAACGCGACACGGTTCTTTTAACGTGCATCCTCATGATCAAGTCACTGTCAATGTAACGGACAGACTTCGCTCGGTCGACTGCGGCCCCATCGATTAGCAGTGCGGTGGTCGGCAGTCGAAGCTGACGACGGCTGGTTGCACACCACAAAACCTCTGCCTTGTCTAGACTTTTTTTTGACTGCAGCCTGTTTGACTTCATCCCATCAGCTGATCCCACAAGCTCAAGGTCATAGTCCGTAAATGTTTAAGGTTATTCTATCTTCAAGTTTTACACCTACTGACTGCCTCGAGACCGACGATGTTAATTGTTTAGTTATAATAATAGCGAAAGATGACAATAACATTGGTGCTGTACAACTTGAAATTAAACTTTGTAATTTTTACCAATGTCTACGCTGCTCACCGACTTTATTCATACGGACTTTACTGTAAGCTATCGAGACGCATTAGACAGACTCCGTGTTCGCTTGAACATGACTTTTTTTTTATAAAATTTCTTTCTGTTAAAAAAGCATGAAAATTCTCGTGTTGACGCTGGCAACTGTGTGCATAAAAATAAACAACACGACAACGATAACTCATATTAAACGTAAATCACTGTCATATATAAAAACACTGAATAAACAGATGAATATGGAGCAATATATACAAAGCTCCAAAAGCTCCACCTTATCCATTGACGCTACATAGGCAACAGTCTGAACACAAAACAGGGTCGAAGACCTACCAAATCGCCTCACAGATTATATCACTATTGAATAACATATAGCAGTCTCGCACGCAACGGTCCACTGCGCCTTGTATGCATGGTCAAATAACGGACGTCTCCTTCATCCACGAAAAAACTTATAAAGTATAAACAATCACTTAACACAGGATTACATTGCCTAAATGACAGAACGCCATTACTGAATGACTAGTGGGGCAACGGCCTAAAGTAAGTTCAGTGGACAGCGTCGGCTCCAATAAACATCTACTTGATCGACAAGAGTAACAACAGAAAAAAACATCATTTACGTACAGACGAATAAATAAAGAAAACCAACAACAACGAACGTGCGATTGAAACGGTCCCCGCTGCAACGACGGCGATCAACATATTACAGCACATATCATCAGTGAACACATAACACACACAAAATTAACGACAACAAACAAACGACTGGCTAAGACACAGAATCGCAGCTGGTAAAACAACAAAATAAAATATCCGACAATCGCTCGATCGAGACATGCTTATATAGCGAACAGTAAAATTGCTAAATAAAACTGCCATCAAAACTAAACTTTGCTATAATATATCAATGAAGTGGCGTATGCTAATATTTCGGGGCACAGTGGAGATGGGGAGGAAAGGCTCAGAATTTCAGACCCTCCCATGTTCCCGAAACACAGCGTCCGGCTCTGTATGCTGCTTTGACCATCTGACCAACCAGTTCATCTTTGTCCCAAGCAGCACTACTCATAAATGACGGAGAGTTTAGTCGTGAAAATCATTCAATCAATGGATACCACAGATATAGCAGAAACATCACAAACAGACGGACGGACGGACAGACGGACAGACGGACACACACACCCACACACCCACGATAACGTAACGCTGCCGGCGCCGCCTAACGATCGATGGCAGAGGCCCTCACTCGTCAACGTGGATCTGAACTACAGCTGTCTGCCCTGCAATAATTTAATGCACCGGCGTAGCCAGGAACTGGATGCAAATGGGCACATGAGGAGCGGGTCTGGGGAGGGCAGGAAGAATTTTTGCAGATTTTTTTTGCATAAAAAAGAAGTGTTTGATGCATTTGTGTCACTATTTTGAGTAATTGAGCATCCTCCTGGGGGGCATGCGCCCCAGTGCACCTATGGCTACGACAGAAACTTAATTGCATCATCCATACAATTAATTATTTTTATCATGCACTGACTGCGGTTTTGTGTCAATAAATAACCGACAACCTTTTATTTATTAGCAATAAAATGGCAAAAATCAGAGTAAAAAGTGGAACCTGAACTTCACAGCGTAAATATTGCAGGCGAAGCTACGTAAATTTGATTTCTGGAGTTTTGGTTTTAAAGGATGAGTAGTTCTGCTTGTTTTGGCGCCAAGACTGTTGAAATTGCATTAAAATTCGTGTTTTAATTGCAGTTCACTCACTATCGAACTAACTAAAGATCCATGGCCATGGTCAAACTCACTCACACAATTTATGTAGCTCTTAAGTATACACTTAACCTTGGATATACAATCTCTGGATTTAAGCCTTATAAATATATGAAATTAATGCCTGATTGTGACGAAAATATGGCCTTACGTTACGTTATGCCAAAAAAATCAAGAGACGAGCACAACCGGTGACGTCATCGGCGCGGCCCATCAACATCATGAACATTAATGGCCTAGACAGTGACGTCATTAGATAAGGCTAGGCCATTAATTATTCATGACGCTGATGGGCCAAGCCAATGACGTCACCGGTTGTGCAACCTAGCCAAAATGGTGTCGCATTTTTAGATCATGTCTCTAAATCGTCGACTTTAAATGTAAGCTTCTCCGTGTCGACAAAACGTTGGGTGCTGATATTACCGTAAAGTTATCAGACAATCATGCAGTTTTAGGAAAATGGATGAAATATATATGTTAATTTTGGTGTCCATGAACCTTAAAAGTGTTGACGTGACAGCTCTATTCTAAAGCGCGTACATATGAATGCAATCAGTATGCATGGACACATTCAGCATGCTTGACTCGCGTGGGTGGGCAATTGTCATCGAGTGTATTATTACCACGTACAATAACCCTGAACGTGACAGCAACTCATTCTTGGCAGCACATAGCAGAGATGACAACATAGCATCTACAAGTGACAGACTGTAGCACACGGGCAGATCGGTCACTGCTGGTGATTAGATGTAGTATTTAGCGTTGATGTCACCAAGCCTTTGTCACTACCGGTGGCGTTCATGTGTAGTACTTAGCGCTGATGTAACCGAGGCTTTGTAGGTTCATCAAGCGCTTCTCGACACCATCCTTATCTGCAGTTACAAACATTCAGTGACCTTAACTAAAACTTGAATGCCAAGGACTTTACAGGCAAGGACAAGGACTTCTCTCATACTCTCAGTTTAATGGCGAACAAGAAAATGATTGATATTCTTTTGAGGAGCAGTTATTCTGAAATGCAATTACGTGTGATTACAGAAGTGCATTTCAAAATAATTCATCAGAGTTTTCAAAAATATCACTGATTTTTGCAAACTGTGGCCTCACAACGAAGTCACGGTGTAAAAGCACTCGCTTGACTGGTGCTGAAAAAGCCAGAGTGTAAAATGTGAATAAAGGAGTGGATAATGCCCCATTTTCAAGGATTTTGCTATCAATGACAAAGACAATGACTAACATTACTGCTCACACAACTAACAATCATTATCCCCGCCAATGGAACGAAGTAAACATTGAAGGAGATTATGAGATTGGTCCTTCTGTCCGTATGTCCGTCGTTCGGTGTCTGTGTACGTCTTTGAGGCGCCATATCTCCATAATGGTGCAAGATAGATGCAAGGTAGCAATGGACCACCCACAGGAAGTCAACCACTGCGAGTCGAATGGTCACATGACCGATGTCGTCACGTGACCTACGGTGCCAGATAGACGCATGGTCACAATGTAGTAGTACTAGTAGTAGTAGTAGTTGCAATATTTAAATTACTTCACTTGGCAGAGATATGCACTGTTACAAGCACCTTCTGGTTTAAAAACTGGTTTCCATTCAACAGAAGAACGCATGCAAAACAACTTAGCCGTTGTGTACAAGAGACACACACATAACACAAAAATAGAAGCAGTCATGTTTTACATTCAGCTGTCAACAAAAATCAAAATATGAGAAAAATGCTCTGAAAAATTCCTGGATCCAGAAATTTGAAAGCGATGCAAATGCAGGAACACAGGATCCAGACCCGGGTCACCAAATGCTGGTCTCCAAACCGCGCACACCCGACCCCTTCGAAACGTTCGTCAAAACTTATCCACAACTTTCTGACAAACAGACTAATGGACAAACTCAAAAATATAACACCATCACGACCTCCTTCTTCAGTGGAGGCAAATACAGAAACGTCACAGAAATAAAAAAAAAGAAAGCGGACGAAAGGTGAAAATGTAAGGTCAGCTTACACTTGGTAAGAAGCTTCTTGTCATCGACTTGGTCCGCTTGCTGAATCAGACTGTGTAGAAGTAAGTAAGCACCGTGGTACTGCTGGTAACACTGTGTCGGTAACAACAACAACAACAACAACCCTCCACTCATTATACTACTACATGTTACATACAATGTTACATCATACTGTGCAGCTTGGTCGCATAAAGGCTCTGAATTCAACTGCTGGTCATTTCACTACCAGATAACAACTTTATGCAGCCACGTACCAGATAAAACAAAGCCACTTCTATACAATTCTGGGTAGTGTGGCAACGGATATGCGGCGAGATGGCAGCATTTGCTTCTGCCTCTTTCGCAGTTATCATTAAGTGCAGAAGTGAAAAAAATTGTTCAAATCTGACTTCATTTGACAATGTTATCATAAAAATAATAATGTTTTGTTTTATGAGAAACACAACAACAGTTTCAACACACACACGAATCTGCCTCTGTCACCCAGCAGTACAATCTGATACCCCCACAAAGCCCAGTGACACTTTACAGCTGGGAAGGTGAACTGCAGACAGGTCAAAAGTGATGGCAGCCTACTGCCGGCTATAGGACTACATCACTTGAGAACTGAATGCAAAAAGATCGGAATCAGTTGTAGATGCGAAACAACATTACACAGTACTTCTATGTAACCTGAATGGCACGCAGTGACTAATGGATATTACACACGAAACACTGTTTGTGTAAATAGCTTATCGTAATTAACTTGGAAATGCAATTAGCACAGAGCCATCAGCAATCTCAACCTTTGGAAGCAAGACAGACGGACTGATAGAGAGACAGAGACAGAAAGGGAAAAGCAAATACAGATATCACAGAGAGATAATAAATAACATCACAGACAGACAGACAGACAGACAGACAGACAGACAGACAGACAGACAGACAGACTCACCTCCTGGAGGTCACCCAGCAATTCATCCATTACTGCAGACTGGCACTACAACAACAATTACGACAATGACAACTAATAGTGTAACAACAACTGGAGACATTACAACAAATGCTGTTGCCTTCTGGTCATTCAGAAGAAAACCGCAGCTGTTGCCGAACATCAACAAGTCAAAAAAAGAAATCTGAGCTATTGCTCATGAGACACACGAGGGCCTATAGCAGTTTCTGTTCGCAGGTATTCTTGGTCTATCTCCATCCATTTCACTGCAATTCACTCTTCTGTAGCGAAAAATCGCCAAAAAATCACTATAAACTGCTATTTTTAAAGTCCAAGGTCATTCAACATCATCGATGTTGACATTTCTAAGAAGCTCGTCACCAGTGCTTGTTATGATAAGCAAACTGTCTGTGCCTATCTGCAACCATTTTCACGATAAATGAGTCAATAGCGCTAAAATAACATCTTTTTAGAGGGGGTGCCCTTTTTTCTCTCCTTCATTCAAGGGGACCCCCTTGACCCAGCAGCATGAAATTTTGTCACGAAATACTACAGACGATAGGCTATCATTCGGTGGAAACCCAAAGTCTCTATCTCACCTGGTCTTGGAACGGTACCAGGGACATGACAGACAGACACCAAGACACCAGGACAGAATTACCATAGATAATATGCTAGCTCTCGCACGTAAAAATAAAGGTTTATACTGCAAATGCAGGACACACTTACAAATGCATCTAACGGAATAACACTGAGTGGAACAAACCATCTCTATGGCACAGCTGTAGAGCAGTCTGTCAGTTGTCAGAGACATCGTAGGCAAAGTGGATTGCGATGTTGCATCAAACTGCGAGCTGCGCTGACTCAACTGTTTGCATACTGATAAGCATTGCTGATAGTCGCTGTTCATGTCTCTCAGCACTGTGACAGCCACAACCAGTACAATATAAGCACTGATAAGCAATTATAAGCACTGCTGGTAATTAGCATTAATCTGCCTCAGCACCTTAATTACATAGCAGCAATCAACACGTGTACAATACAAGATAATGTTCATACGAACACAGAGTCTATCCAATGCATTTTGATAGTTTACAATATATGTCCATATAAATATAATCAGTGAGCTGTTTAGATTGATAGAAAAACATCAAAAACTTTAATTTTAAATTGTACAGCAGCAATGTTACTGACATCCTTTGCTATTATTATAACTAAACAATAAATACTGTCAGTCACGAGACCATTCAATTCGTCACCAGGGCTTTACTATAAATGGTCCATCATCACCATGCGTCTATCTTGCACCACTGTGAAGATATGGCGCCTTAAATATAATGGGATCATGAACTTGACTCTTTGGGGTCACGTGACGTCACTGATCACTTGACCATTCGACTCCTGGGGGTCGACTTCCTATGGGTGGTCCATGATGACCATGCGTCCATCTGGCATCGTTACAGGGATATGGCATGGAAGGGGAAAAGGAAGGGAAAAGGAAGATGAAGGAGAAGAGAAGGCAGAAGGAAAAATAATGGGAAGGAGAAGGGAAAGGGGAAGAGGATGGAAAAGGGGGGAAAGAAGAAAAGGCAAGGAAAAGGAGAAAAGAAGGAAAAGGGGGAAGGGGAAGGAAAAGGGGGGAAAGGGAAAAAAAGAAAGGAGAAGCGAAAAGAAAAAGAGAAGAGAAAGAGAAAGGAAGGGGACTGTCTCT
>Ga0209671_1009275_pt1 | contig 10322 bp, 8 predicted proteins | sample WorMetHERISLAND2_2_FD_187401 | JGI IMG/M metagenome (GOLD analysis project Ga0209671, IMG submission 187401) | Marine gutless worms symbiont microbial communities from Max Planck institute for Marine Microbiology, Germany - Olavius geniculatus... | ecosystem: Host-associated > Annelida >... | reverse complement strand
GATTTCGGTCCACTTTAAACTTCGATGGTGAATATCTCCTTATCGAATGAAGATATTCAAAATCGGACAAGTACATTTTGCACCACGATTTCTCCCGTGTTGGGTGAAAGAAGTTTGGTGAACTTGGTCCACTAATCACGAAGATTAAGTGGTGAAATCGTACTCACCCAAATCGACTCTTTCGGAAGACCATATTTCGGCTCGTGAGTGGTGCTGCGAACCCAAATTTTTACATGTGCCAGAGAATGACTAATTTTTACTAGCGCCCCCCCCAACGGAGATGGGGTTCCCCGACAATTTTTTTCAAAGGGGGGGTCCAAAATTGGCTTAAAATTTGACCTATCCGTGCCTGTAACTTTTGGGGCAAAGGGAATACCTCCATGAAACTGCCACATGACGGGCTATAAGATGGGCATTATCATTTGTGTCCAAATTTTTTGAGGTTCCACGCCCCAGAAATTTGGGAGGGTCAAAAATTCGGCCCAATTTTGGACAACTTTTGACCTTGACCGCGAATAGCAAAAAAATGGTGTATTTCGGTCTGCAAAGAAAAAGTTAGAAGTGCAGATGTTGACCCACCCAAGTTCAAAATTTGGCGCAATTTTGTGCAACTTCAAAATTTGACCGCGAATATCTCTGGAGCGGATCAACTTACTGAAAATCGATAACAAACTTGACTGACTGCCATCCCTGTCACGTTGATCCAAAAGATTTGGTGAACTTTGGTCCACTAACAAAAAAGTTACAGGCGCACATCCTGACCTGCCTTAAATTGACATTGGGTGTTCTGCATATGCTAATGCATTTGAGTTCGGGCCACATGATCTTGCCACCGGGGGAATTTTACCCCCAATCGGACTTAGGGCGCTGGGCAGAAACACTGCCCCAAATTTCGAGTTTGATTTTGATTTTGTGTTTGCTTGCAGGATGAATACACGTCTACGCCTTCTGTAGGAGGGGCTGACAGTGATGATATTAAGTTCCAGTACAACATGGCTCAGACCCCGCTCAATTCAGGTTCCCACTTCCATCATAGATCACTTCACAATTGCACACCTGAACTATCTTCTTCTCTACCCTACGGACTCAACAACTCTCCGTCCCGGCCTGCTAGCCAGCGCACGCAACAGCTGCAACTACAACAACAACAGCGCGGCGTCAACGCTGGGGGTAGATTACTACTACAACAGCAGCAGTACAACAGTCACAGCTTGCCCTCATCGCCCCAGAAGCTTCGTAGTGGTCAGCAGAATTTGCCTGTTCAGACAATGCTCGGGTCGTCTGACGTTTATCGTACTGGCAGTTATGGCGATATGTCGACGTACAACATGATGGAGAAAGCCATGCCGACCAATCGCAGCAAGGTTCTGCCGAAAGAGGTATCATAGCACTTGGGAATTTTGACAAATGCTGGTGTAACCAAGGTGGTATATGTTATAATTACGAAGCAGTTTTAGCCGGAATTGGAAACAGAAGTATTATAATGTGATAGATTATGTTCGTAATGTTAAAATTTCATAATGATGTGGACGACTGGACGTAGAGGCATTAGACTGTGTCTACTATCTCAATACTACGTCATGCGATTGGATTGCTTGTCCTGGTTGAGTGAGATATATTTCTGTCAAAGGATTTACTTAGATGTGTTTTCCATTTACTACTATGACGTAGAATTATTGAATTCCTGCTAAAGCAGGAAGTAGCATCTGATTGAGCAGAAATTCGGAGTTTACTTGCCAGCTGCAAAAAAAATGTTTAATTGCTGTATTCATGTGAGCGATTTCTTTGTGAACATTTTGCTGATAACTGCATGACTCTTTGGTGCCATACACCTTGTTTGCCATTTTTTTCTGAAGATCCCATGCTCCTCTACTATGAATACTATTACTACTACAGTACTATTACAGTCACTAGTAGTAATGTGTCTTGTAGGCTGTGGCTCTGATAAGCCCAAATTCCGTTACACCGACTTTGTGACTTTCACCAAAACTTCCCCGCGGGGAAAGTCATGGACACAAATCATGAAAGTCCGCGACACAAATCATGTCGCCGACTTTCATGATTTGTGTTGCGGACTTTTGTGATTTGTGTCCGCGACAGTCGACGACTTTCACCGTGCATTGTAACGGACCAAATACCATTAGATAGACACAAACGGGTTTGTCGCGGACTTTGTTGCAAACATCTTGACATACTGATATGGTTTATGTTTGCAACTTTCGTGATTTGTGTCGGTGACTTTCACCAAAACTTTGTGAAATTTCATAATTTGTCACCGTTTGAGTCTGCAACTTTCATGATCTGTGTCCGCGACTTTCCCCACGGGAAAGTTTTGGTAAAAGTCGGTGTAATGGAATTTGGGCCACAATGGACTTGGCTGATACCCCCAACGACTCGTACTACCACTACAGGTACTACTACTGCTGTGTGTTTTGCAGGCCGTGGCTTTAATGACGGACTGGCTGAGACAACATCAGGACAACCCATACCCCAACGACGATGAAAAAGAAGCTCTAATAGCATCCACACGGCTGACAATGAACCAGATAAACTACTGGTTCACCAACGCTCGACGACGTCTGCTGCCGAAGTGGATCCTACAGCGACAGATGGATGAACAAGACGGGAAAGTTTACAGCAGCAGCGATGGTGGGAAAAACCCGTCGGATTTGGTGGTCGGTCGACAGAATCACAGCGATGTCATTGTCTTGTGATTTTTGATGGTATAGATCTCACGGGTTTTCTCGCTGGCAATGCGGCATGTCTGTTTGTTTGTAAATAGCAATATGTACCGCTGTTGGTATTCAATAGGGCCCAGTTTTTAGTGGAAGATTTTGCTAAATTCCGCAGGCCACTTTCCAAAATTCCAAAATGTGGGGTATCAGCCAAGTCCATCCAAATTCCGCGGCCTCTTGTTTGTGAATAACTGAGCTCTGTCTTGTTCAGAAACTTTCGTTATTGAATGTTCGGTGTTGTGCTGAATTATGCTAGCAACATGCAGAAAAATATCGATCGTTTTTTTTAATGCAATCTGTCAAGTTGCACTGTGTCGATTGTGCCGTCTTGCGATAGCTATTACTAGGACACACAGTTTTACGCAGTTTGGTTTCATTTTTTCTGTGACACAATTACAATTAGTAATATTTCCATGATCAAGCCAATGATCGTATGTACTAATCGCTGCTCATTTTTCAAATTTTGCGAGATTCCACGGAAATATTAAAATTCCGCGGAAAACGGCAAATTCTGCGTCTCGGCTTGAAATTCTGCGGCTCGCGGAAAATCGTGGACCCCAATATTCATGTAGTTATGAAAATATTGCACCATCATGAGTGGCATCATGGGTAGGTGAGGGGTTGTGCCCTTGGCACCCCTCTCTTGTAAATTTCAGGCTGGCGGTAAATGTTGTTTTTTTGTCAGACAATTTTTGCTTAACAGTGCAAAGTTTGGGGCTTAAAAACTCAAATTTTGCACTTTTGGGCAAACACACCCATTTTGGTGAAATTAAGGGGGCAAACTTGATATCTTAAGTTGATGACACACTGGCCAGTTTTAGGTGTCTGTTTCTGGTACTAAAAACTGGTCAGTCTGTCATATTTTTGGTGCCAGAAACCGGTGTCGGATAGAGCACGTTCAATTTTGTGCCGGAAACCAGCTGCAAAGCTGAACTGTGATTGGTCAGTCTGAGCAGACGATAGCAATGCTCGTAGATGAAAATTGAAGTTGCTGTTTCTTTTGTATTCTTTTTCAACAACCTGAATTTTAAAATGTCCAGCAACGGCTATAACATCATCATCCTGGAAATTCTTAAAATTAGAATTCAGTTTTGTTTTTTTCTGACGGTATCATTTGTTGGCTGAGTGGGTCACGGTTGATGGCACCAGACAACATGCACCTGTTTCCGGCACCTGAAACAGACACTTGAGACTGGCCAATGTGTCATCACTATTAAGCACTCATAATCTCTTGGAAAATTTGCAGCTTTGTGGTGGAATTCTGTATTTGTCGGAAAATTTCAACTTTCTGTTCTACCTCCTTTTTCAAACCCATGATATGCCGCTGAGCACAACATTGGCAAGTTTGGATAATTCAGCCAGTGTAGCAGAAATTGACTGTGACAGGCTTTTTGGATAAGATTTTCTGATTGACGAGATCTGTCGGCATTTAAAATTTCTGCCAGGGTTCTTACAGGTCAGGGAAAACTGGGAAAAGTTGCGGAATTTGTGTGGTCAGGGAAAGTCAGGGGAAAATATTATTTTTTGAAAAGTCTGAGAAAATGATCTTGGATCTTGCAGACTGCAGATAGCTGTGATTTTTTGTGTCTCCAAGTATGAAAAAAAGCAGGCAAATTTGCAGCTTCCATTGAATGTCCAAAAGCTAAAAGTGTTTCAGCTTCAGGGGGGCTTTGCCCCCTGACCGCCAACCAGGGCCTCTGTCACTTGCATTTTGCTCCATTAATAGTGTTTCATTAGTTATGATATAGTGTACCATTTTTGACATTTGTGCGATAGGGTTGTTGTTTCAATAAGGTCAGGGAAATTGCCATTCCATGACTGGAAAAGTCAGGGAATTCTATAAGAAAACTTGGAAACATTGGGGAATTTGAGCTGTATGGGCATTGCTCCCAATGTCCATACGTCACGGGGGGAAATCTTTTGACGGAATCTAGTTATTGTTAGCTTTGAATTTGCAGCAGTGCTGATGCTTGGTAGCATAATTGTTAGTGGCATAATATTTTTGATAGCACATTTTTGGTATATTGCATTTCGTATACGCCGTATATGTACAGTTGTGCTGCTGTATTACATTTTGTGTTTTTTCCTACACTGTGCATAACTGCAACATGGGGAACAGTGCTTCCATGTTTAGAAAAGAATTTCCGGGGGGAAAATGGTAATTTTGCAGAGATGGAGCATAATGTGACACGCTGAATCTTCTTAAGCTATGCGCTTTGTTTAGAAAAACCAGACCGCTGGCATACTTTGAAATAATTCCAACTCTCCTGGTAGGTTCAGTTATAACAGTTTTGGCGCAAAACATCACCACATTATCTGCTCATAATAGCACTTGTTTCTTTGTGAAAATGTTAAGAACAGTGCTTCCGCGAAAGTTTCCCCATGGCGCACACATTAGGGCAGCAGCGCTGTAATACTCCAGTGAAACGACAGCAAATTTTGTTGAGATTTTGAACTTCCAAACTTTTTCTCTTTGTATGCCTGCGTATCTATGGTGAGGCTGTGTGTCACGTGGTTGCCTCATTGTGAGAGGACATTGCGGCTTTATTGTGTGGCTGAAATGCCAGCGTTTATACAGGGTGGGCCAAAAAAACGTGGCACTTTACTTTTGTACATTTTGGTAAAATTGAAAAAAAAACACTTTAGAAGTACTTCAGACCAACGTTGCAAATTTTGGCACAAAACATCACTGTATTATCGGCTCCTGAATTTTTAAAATTGGTCAATAATTGGCAAAGATATGGACAAAAGTAAAGTGACATGTTTTTATGGCCCACGGCATAGTGCTAAATTTTCTGCGATTGCCAGTATTACAATACGCTTTTAGTTGTCAAGTCAGTTTTTGCGTAACTTATTTATGTATTTTCTACCTCTGGTAGATTCTGGTCAGCTGCTTTTTTCATGAGTTGTTTAAAGTCATTTGTGTAGTAAAAGACGACAAAACGATCTCATTATAGTCATTGTCAACTTTTTTCTTACTCATATATTTGCCAGTATTGACTAAACAGATTTGTCATTTTTGTGAATGATTTTGGCGTGAAGCTAGACATTTGTGTTCATGTCGTGTAACATGTGATCCGATAGAAGCAGTGTGAGTTATTTTTTTATTAGAACACTGGTGCACTTGGACTGTATTTTTTGGGCTTTTTACTAGGGCTGCAGATTAACTGCAGTTAACTCTGCGATTAACAATTAACGAATTAATCACGATTAATTTTCTTAATTGCCGTTGAAAAAAAATTAATCGCAAGCAATTTTCTTGCTTACTTTTGTTCTGAATGGTCATGTTCTTAATTTGCACAGGTTCGTTGGGTAGCGTAATTTTTAGACTTTTAGCCACTTAATTTGTTTGTTTTGTATATTTTTAGTAACTTTCATCTTTGTGAAGTATATGACTGAGGAAGAAAAAACGGGGAAGAAGTAGGACGAATAGAAAACATTTTCAAACAGGAAGGCACGGTTGAAAGGTCAACGATTGTGCCATTAATTGCGATCAAAGTTTTTAATTGATCTGTAGCCCTACTTTTTACAGTGTTTAATTCTTTGTAATGTGTGCTGTATGTCACGTTGACATTGTGGTGTACTATATATTTCATAGATTCCATCCTGTGTATTTTATAGTTTTTGTACTCGGTGTAATTTTATTTATGAGAAAATGCTCATATTTTCCTGCCGATTTTTTGTGGTAGTTTACTCAAGTGTAGTCGACCATTTTGCTGGAAAATTCTGACCTGTTATATTCTTCATTGCTATACAGTTATTACATTTTTTATATTATTTATTGTGTAGTTTTTTTGATTGGGGTGCTAAAGAGTGAAAAGTGAATATTGGTATTATGCACATTTTTATAATGCTTTTATTAAAACATTTTATTATTTTTATCGTGGCCACCTTACTATTGTCATCTCATTATAGAAGTGGTTTATCATGTGTTTTGTGAGCAGTGGTAAACCAACCTATCGCATATCATATTCCATTGCATCTTCACCAAAGACTTCCGCATACTATTATGTTTTTAGTAAGCACATTTTTGCAGACCGACTCTAGATCTCCGTGTTTTGTGTTCCGTTATTAGTGCGTGTATAATAATGTATTTATGATTATGATATTAGTAGTAGTCATTATTGGCTTTATTATGTCAGGCCAGTATATTGCCATAGGTAGCTTACGTTGTAGTGTGTACTGCTGCTATGATTTTTGTATTTGTTTTGTGCAGTTTTTTTTATAATAAATTTCTAGCTAATTGTTTTTGGTATTTTCTTTGCTAGACAAGTCACACAGTAACACGTTTGAGTTCTCGTTCGATCGCCATATTTTTATGTTCTTGACCAACTTGCCCTGGTCATTTGCAGGGTACCCACACCTCCTGAACGTAAGGGAAAGTTCTGGAATTTTTTCCTTGATTTTTCAGGACATGGAAAGTGCTGGAAAATGAAAATGCTGCATTATGTAGTTGATTAATGTTTGGGGGTTTAAAATAAACGGTGTATAGCACTAGCACTCACTGACATACAGTGATAAGATCAATTTTGAAGTATTTGGCATTCGTTACAATTTTTGGAGAAAGCTGTGGATTGGACTAGCGCACTCTGTATGTGCAGTAAGTAACTGCTATTTTTCTTTATATTTCACTGTTTGCAGGCGCTGAAAAGGTCCTGAGAAAAGTTCTGTCACTTTTGTAAGTTTTTGTAAATTTTTGTCAGTAAAAGTGCGCGTACCCTGCATTGGTCACTTACGAATCTTTCTTAGAATATGACGTTTTCTGGCAACCCACTATCTAGCTTGGTAACACTTATCGATACATCATAAGTTGCTCAGCTGTTGCTAGGGTAGGTCAAACATACAGAAAATTTTGAAGTCCAGTGTCCAACTTCCAGTCACAGGAAGAACAATTTTTCGGAATGAGTATGCTACACTCACAGACTGACTATGGTGAGTGGTGGCTCTGTTATATCGAACACTACAATTAACGCTGGAATACGATGCAAAAATTTGGCGTACGTGATTGATGGCTGCAGACAGTAATTTTGCATTTAAAAATTGCGGCTAAACCGCTGCAGATAGAGCTATTGCTCTATTTAATGGCACCATCGCCGACCTTCTACGACGTACGGTTTAACCACAATAAATGTGTTGCAGTTAGATGCCTGACAGACGAACATATCGCGCGCATACCGCGCAAAGCTTAACCTAACGGTCGGCCAAAAATCAGTTTCTGGATCGACAATACGAGCTATAGTTACTTACTTATTTTATTTGCCGTGAAGTGGTCACTTTAATAAATTATATTTCTTGGTTGTTTATATGTCAATAGTGCCGTTGCTATATGTGTTTTTAACGAATAATGATGCAATAAAACATCATTAGATCAGTAGCTAAGTATAGTATACAATCAATAGCGTGGCTATTTTTGGATTTTGTTTAGAGTAATTAACGAAACGAAGCGAAAATCCTATTATCGCTCGAGATCTATTGAATTGAAGGGCGTGTCCTGTCTTGCTGGTTTATGTTGCTACTGGACCAATGGCCGATGCTGCGATCGTTCGGAAGCCTTTGGCCTATCTCTCGAAAAACTTTGGTAATATTAGTTTTTTTTGCGTTAGTTTATGTATATGACAAAATAATGTTGTTAACTTTTGTTCACCAAAGTTTTGTCAGTTGTACATGAATTAAATATTCTATGATTCTATGTAGTATGTACAGATTTTTTTGATAACATGATTATTACAGTAAAAATTTACTTTAGCTCCGCCATTTTAGATTGCTTCAGAAGTGAATTAGTGTTGTTATGCATGTTTCAGACTAATTTAATTATGGGAAACTGCAAAAAATTGATTATTGAGACCCGACAACAAAGCAAGGTGTTATCTGTCATAAAAATTCGCGGAAAATAAATAGTCGATTTTCGCTATCTGCCGTGAATTTTCACGGAAGCTAGCATCAAATGGTTATTTGCCGTGAAAATTTCATATATGTACACAGCATATATGTACAATGTCGTATATGTACACAGTCGTTTAAGGTGGCATAGCTATTCTAAACAATTACCATTATTACAAGATTAGTACGTTTGTGTTTTAGATGGAAAGATTGCTGTTATAAAGTTGAACACTCCGTTCCGCAATGCTGCTGATGTCTGCGTATTTCAGCATCTGTGGAAAAACGGTTCTTTCATGTTTTCATTTTATCACTGTCAAACACAGAGTACTGTCTTATATCATAACATGTAACGTGTAATGTGTGTTTAATAATAAGAATAATCTGAGCAGTTGGTAAGAAATTGTAAGTGTGTGTAAAATAAGCATATTATTTTGCCAGTCTTACATTAGAATGAGAAGTCTTATGTTTTCGCTTTTCTACTTTTGTTTATTTTTTATTTCTTTTGAAATTGTGTGAAGAATGTATGTAATGCATAGTTGTAATAAACATTTATAGAACTTTTTTGTGATTTTTTGTAGAAATAACACATTTGACATATTTATTATCTCTGCAACAAAAAAGTGTTACTGATAAAAATTTGGTGAATATGACTGTTTAGCTATATTCTGAAGCCACTGATTCAGCCAGTACCTTAGATTAGGTGAAAATGGGTCACATTTCTTATTCAAAGTTTACTAAAAAAAATTCTTATTTTAAAAGATTGCCATTATTTATTACATGTGTTTATATCTTTATTTGTTTATTTTTATTAAGGATGGTGTAAACTGTGTATTTGCAGCTGTGGTGAGAGCATGCACTGATGGAGCTGCTAATATTCTGCACGACTGCAAGGCTGCTGACATGTTACCACCTACGCTGATTTCTGGCGATTTTGACTCCTTGCGATCTGATGTCCTCAGTTACTACGACAACATAGTCAAGGTGATCTGGGTTAAAATGTTTACTTTACTCTACGAACTTTGCTGTACTTAACACAACATTTTAATTAGTGCACATAATTTATTTAATAATAATGATAATAATAAAATGTATTTATACATGACACCTAAAAGCAAAAAGTCACTAGGCGCCGCAGTCTCAATCAATCAAACAAAAGTGTCTTTAGTTGTGCTTTGAACTGTTCGTAATCCTCTGCAGCCAGCAAACTGTTCCAGACTCATGGGCCGTCGACTGCGAATGATATGTCACCGAGCCATGTCCTTTGTCAGATAATATCTGTTATTTTTTTATTATTTAGTTATTTGGTGAACTGTTGTTGCTGGTGGCCAGAAACATTTCTCTGTCATCGAAAGTGCTGGAATTTTGAATGCAATAGTTCTAGGCCTGAAAAGTTTTAGAAAATGAACTTGTTTCTTGAAATTATGGAAGAACTGAAATTCAGACTTAAAGGGGTCTAACAATTTATAGTACTGTATTCTTAATTTCTTATGTAGTTAAATCAAATGAGATAATTATCAGTTTTAACAGGCTGTTTTCTTACACCTGTGAAACACTTCTACATGTGAGGTTTTTGATCGATAAAGCAGTTTGATAAAGGTAATTTAATAGTTTTCTTTATCAAAATCATCATCATCATCATCAAGCGCATGCCCCGAGCTGGAGCGTAGCGGTTTCCACGAGGTGCTTCCAGTGTTCTCGATCCTGGGC